>Ga0164290_1000862_pt1 | contig 71476 bp, 58 predicted proteins | sample Micstemetagenome_FD_108782 | JGI IMG/M metagenome (GOLD analysis project Ga0164290, IMG submission 108782) | Contaminated culture microbial community from soil near Moab, Utah, USA - Microcoleus steenstrupii SON62 (Illumina Assembly) | ecosystem: Environmental > Terrestrial > Soil > Soil crust...
GACAACCGACTGCCGCAAATTCAGCGGGCCACTGGATATACCTTCGAGCGCATCCAGCGGGCTTGGGCCGAGCTTCGCAAGCTGAATCCAAAACCGGCCGCTGGATTCTCGGAAAACTTCGTGCCTACCGTTACGCCCGATGTGACGGTCGAGCGGGGCGAAGACGGCAAGTACCGGGTGCATGTCGACGAAAGTCGTACGCCCACTCTACACATTAGCAAGTACTATCGCGAGCGACTCCAGAGCGGCACGGCGACGCCCGAAGAGCGCGAGTACATCAAGCGGAAGATCAACGCAGCCCAGTGGCTCATCGAATCGATCGAGCAGCGGCGGAACACGCTCACCAAGGTGGCGCAAGCCATCGTCGACCACCAAACCGCTTTTCTCGACGAGGGCCCCGAATACATCGAGCCCCTCAAGATGCAGCAGATCGCTGATAAGGTCGGCGTGCATGTGACGACCGTCAGCCGAGCTGTCGACGACAAGTATATCCAGACACCACGCGGTATTTACCCGCTGAAGCGATTCTTTGTCGGCGGCACGCGGACAGAAGAGGGCGAAGACGTCGCCTGGGACATCATTCGAATTCGACTGCAGGAGATCGTCGATCACGAGGACAAACAAAGCCCGCTAAGCGACGACGATCTGGTCACCGAGCTGAAGAAACTTGGTCTGACCGTCGCCCGCCGCACCGTCACCAAGTACCGCCAAAAGATGGGCATCCCCAGCAGCCGACAGCGGCGCGACTGGAGCAAGGTGCAGGCTTAGGGCAGAATGACCAGTGCCCAAGCACCAATGACCAAACGACGCATGCACTCTTGGTCATTCGGATTTGGTCACTGGTCATTTCTTGTTAGACCGACTCGATATACATCCCGCGGCGGCGGCGCTCGTCACGGCGGGCATTGTCGATCAGGTGCGAGACGTTGAGCGCATCATCAATGCCGCGCATCACGAGTGATGGGTCCGATGTATCGCTCGAAAGCAGGCGAATCGTGCCGACGCCGAGCATTCGCTCTACCATGCCCTGCGTGACCTGCACATCGTCGACGTCGATCATCTCCGTGCGATTGGTTACCTGACGCAGGATGCCCTTGCGAAATATCAAACGCTGCGTCGTCAGCCGGTAATCGATACTCAACCGCAAGTAGAAGTAATAGAGAATTAACGAGACCCAAATCGCCGCCGCGATGCCTAAGCCAGCGGTCCAGGTGATCGGCTCGGGGATGAAAATCCCAGCTACGATGGCCGCGACGGTAATCAGCGCCGCGACAATCCAGTAGCCAACCATCGCTTTGGGCGAGAACCCGCCCCGCCACAGATCCTGTTCGTCGGCTGTAGTTGTTGTTCCTCCCATTCCAGCTCGCATCCGCTCTGCGGGAGTCGTCGCGGTGGCCTTTGTCACGGCCGCTCCCGCTCGCACCGGCTGGCCGCATTTCGGGCAAAAGGCCGCATCGGCCGGCACGGGCGAGCCACAGGCAACGCACTTCATGATGAAACTCACGGCGAGGGAGGATGTATGGCCCGGGCATTATAACGCAGGCGGCGCCAGCTTGGAGTGATGTATTCGCAGGCGGCTGTCAGCTATTGCCTTCAACTTCTCGGCGTGTGGCTTCGGTGTGCGATTCAGCTGATTATTGGTCAGACGCTTGCATTGCGATTCTGGCCAGTTGTCCCGATGGCCAGTTGTCTCTATTTGTTTCGCTGCCGACGGCCAGCCATTCGGTTATAGTGGAGTGACGAGTTCACCAATCGCTTGAGAGCCGAGTTTCGACCGGCTGCCCACATGCGTTGCCCGTATTGCCGCATTGATCACGACCGCGTTATTGACTCGCGCGCCAGCGAGGACGGGTTCGCAATCCGGCGACGACGGGAGTGTCTGCAATGCAAGCGGCGTTTTACCACGTACGAGCGCCTGGAGGACATGGGCATCAAGGTGGTGAAAAAGGACGGCATCCGCGAACCGTTCGATCGGGAGAAAATCCGCGCCGGGCTGGCGAAGGCCTGCTGGAAACGCCCGATCAGCAATGACCAGATCGAAGCGGGTGTCTCGGAGATTGAAAGCGACGTTTACGCGAACTACGAGTCCGAAATCGACAGCAAGGCGCTGGGCGAGCTGGTCATGGCTCGCCTCGCCAAGATGGATCAGGTGGCGTTTGTCCGCTTCGCCAGCGTCTATCGCCAGTTCAAGGACGTCCGCGACTTCGTCGACGAACTGCAGCCCATGTTGAAGCGCAAGGACAAGCCTTAGAGTGCCGCGAGGGGCAAAGAGGCGAAGGGGTAAAGGCGAAGCCCGATCATGCAACTCGCTCCGTCCCAGGCTCAGCCTGGGACGAAACTACTGCGAGGCTTAGCCTCGCCGCCCCGCAGCCGATCTCGCCCGACCAACGCCCCCGCCCTTGTGCTGTAGCACGTTTCTGATAACACAAGAGATCGTCTACTCCCTCCAGCCGCCCGCCGAAGACTGCCATGGATATCCACGCCCTCACTCGCGAACTCAACGTCAAGAACAATTCCAAAATCGTCCTGCTGGTCGCGGACGGCCTCGGTGGGCTGCCGATGACGCCAGGCGGAAAAACGGAACTTGAAACCGCGAGCACTCCTAACCTGGATGCACTTGCGAAGATCGGCGTGCAGGGAGGCAGCATCCCGGTTTGTCCTGGCATCGCTCCCGGCAGCGGCCCCGGCCATCTGGGCCTTTTCGGCTACGATCCCATTAAGTACGTCATCGGTCGTGGTGCTCTCGAAGCGACCGGCATCGGCTTCGAGATGCAACCCGGCGATGTCGCCGCTCGCGGCAACTTCTGCACGCTCGACGCCAGCGGAAAGATTAGCGATCGTCGGGCCGGCCGCATCGCCAGCGAGGAGAGCGCTCCGATCGCGATTAAGCTGCGACAGGTGAAGATCCCCGGCGTCGAAGTTTTCGTCGAACCCGTGAAGGAGCACCGATTCGTCGTGGTCTTCCGCGGTCCTGGTCTCGCCGGAGATGTCAAAGACACCGACCCCCAGCAAACGGGAGTCGCTCCGCTGGCCGCAATACCTCACAACAAAGCGGACGCTGCCAGCGCCAAGGCTGCTGAAATTGCCAATGAGTTCGTCAAGCAGGCGACGAAGCTACTTGCAGGCGAGAATAAGGCGAACGGCCTGACGCTGCGTGGGTTCTCGGGCCGACCGGCACTGCCAAGCTATGAAGAGGTGTATGGCCTCAAGGCCGCGGCGATCGCAGTCTACCCGATGTACAAGGGTCTCGCCCGCCTGGTCGGGATGGACATTGTCGGCAAGGCTCAGACCCTTGCCGAGCAGATGGATGTGCTCAAGGAAAACTGGGACAAGTACGACTTCTTCTTCATTCACTTCAAATACACGGACAGCACCGGCGAAGATGGCAACTTCGAAGCCAAAGTGAAGCGGATCGAAGAACTCGATGCAGCGATTCCGCGCATCAATGAACTAAAGCCGACGGTGCTGATTGTCACCGGCGACCACAGCACGCCCAGCTTCCTGAAGGCCCACAGTTGGCATCCGGTGCCGACGTTGCTTGTGTCGGACTGTTGCCGCCCGGACGGACACAGTTCGTTCGGTGAGAACACGACCGTCCGCGGCGGGCTCGGGCAATTCGAAGCGAAGTACCTCATGTGTCTCGCCCTGTCGAACGCAGGCCGAATGACGAAGTACGGCGCGTAACGTACTGCCGCAGTGACCGCCTATTCAATCAGCCTCGCCATGAGCCAGTTCGCGTGATCTTGCTCATCCGCGCGATCGGCGTAGTCGACAATTAGCGCGATGCGCCGCGCCCCGGTCAGATTTACCGAGATCGGTAGCGGTGGATCGCCGCCGTGGACGACAGGGCTCTCATAGGCGCTGTCCCACTTGTTTGGCGCGCGTTCGACCAGAACTTTAAAAGCTACGCTGCCTTGTAGCCCAGCAGCGTCGTCGAGCGCTACATCTGCCATGAAGTGCCGATATTTGCCCTCAAGGTCGTAGGCCAGGCGGGAAACCGTGTGCATGCCCACTCCCTTGCTATAGATTGACTGGCCGCTGCGAAGTCGTCCGCCAAGCACATTGCGATTTTCGCCGTATGGCCAGTCAAGCGCTAGCAGCGGAATGTGCTTATATCCAAGTGGCTTGAGGTCCGAGAGATACTGGAGGCGACTGCTGGTCGGCTGCACCCAAGCGATCTGCCGCCAGATTGTGGAAGCCTCTTCGTCGGGCTGGTCAATCGGCGCCGATACAAAACCTTCACCTTGCAGATTGAAACGGATCGCATCACCGGCTGTGGCAATCTGCCTTGCTTGAATGAGAGACCCGTCGCGGAAGCCCAATTGGACGCCCTTTTCAGATTGGTTCGGGGCCGCACTGACACCGCCAAGTAGTATCGCGACAACCTTCCCGACGGGCACGTCGAGCGTCGCCTCGGTTCCCTTCCGAGACAGCCGATAGACATCGGCTGGCATCTCGTCCGCTTGCAGAAATCTGCCGCTTCGTGGCGAGGACATCAGTTTTCCGCTGACGCTTTCGCCGCCGGTCAAAAGCAATTGGTCTTCGCGGAGCTTATAGGTTTGGATGCGATCGATCAGCTTGTCCCGTGCAAGCGCATCGGCTGGCGGCTGCAGCAGAACGCCACTAACTGCACCCCTGGGTAAGGAAGTATCTTCCCACAAGCAGCGCCCTAGCCCCGTTGCATCGCCGATTGCGACCGTATCCGCGTTCAAATCCAGTACATCGGCTCTGAGAATCGATCCGTCCCGCAGCAAGACTTGCGGTCCTGTCTCGACGTCGCGGTAGCGGCCCCAATACGCAACGTCGCTTGCGGGGACGACAGTCGCCTTGTCCCCGATCTGGAATGTAAGATTCCACTCCGCATCGATGCCGATAAGTAGCCCGTTGGTACTGTCACGATCGACGAAGACGATCCGGTCGCCCGAGCCCTCGGCGAGCAAGGAGCCGCCCGGACCAGGTGCAGCGAGTAAAGCAACGAGAATCCCGAGTGCTGACGCAATGTGGCGGACGCTTCGAAGGACGATCATCGCTGAAAGATCGGCAGGTAGTTGTTCGGCATCTGCAAAACGATGCACGCCATAGCAGTGCCGTACTCCGGACAGATCAGGTCCATCCAAGAACCGTCGTCTTGCTGTTGGCGCAGAAGTACGTCGTGAACGGCGGGATACCAGCGTTCCCAATCCGCGCCGCCGGCCTGCCACATGGCCTGAACAGCATAGTAGTGGCCGTACATAGCATGCGTATCGCGGCTGAGATCTTCCTGCGTCGGCAGGTGCTGGTTGAGGTATTCGAGCCCTTTGCGGATTTCGTCCCCCTCATAGATTCCGGCGCTATAGAGCGCGACCACGCCGGCTGCCGAGCGAGGAAACCGGCTAGGACCGCCTTGAATCATATACATGAAACCGCCATCGGCATTCTGGCTGCGCTTCACGTAGTCGATGCAACGATCGATCGTTTCGTTCGGCACATAAATGCCCGCATTGCGTGCGGCGCGGAGCGCCATCACCTGGCAGATCGTCACGGAAATATCCGCATCAGCAGCCTTCGGCTGATACCGCCAGCCGCCCTCGGGGTTCTGGGTCGTGACGATCAGCTTGACTGCTCGGGCCAGTTTGTCGCGCACTTCGCTATCGGGCGACATGCCATAGACTTCGGCTAGGAACAGCGTGCCGAAGCCGTGGTCGTACATGGGTCCGTGGCTGGTGTAACTTGGGTTGCAGATAAAGCCGCTGCCATCCTCAGTGTTGTCTAGGACGTAGCGCATTGCCCGCTGTACTTGCTCGCCGTACTTGCCGCGTCCGGGAGTATGGCCACCGGAAAGAAAAGCCATGCCGGCCAGGCTGACGACTGCGACATTCCTCGCGTATCCGGTCCCACTGAACGAGCCGTCCTCTTCCTGCCGGCTTGCTAGCCAGGCGAGGGCTTTGTCGATCGCGGCCTGAGTCGCCGGCTTGATCAGATGAGCCGAAGCGCGCTCCGCGTCGCCGACTTGCTGAGCAACCGCTGAGGCAGGCAATGCGCTGAAAGCCAGCCCGGTCGCTGCCAGAAACCGTCGACGAGTCAGTCCTGCCATGGCTGCTGCTTTCCTTGGTGTGCAACGGGCGCCTCCGCAAGCGGAAAACACCGTCCGCCGCCTATTATGTTCCGCCGGCTGGTTGCTCGGCCAGCCGTTGATAGTATTGCTCGATGAGTTTCTCATACTTGGGCAGGAATTCGTCGTCGAGCGAATTCAGCATTTGCTCTCGCATCTTTTCGGGTAGATGCCCCCACACTCTTCGAATTGTGTCTTGCACATTTGCACTTCCCTGCTCGATGCTTTCCGTGCGATCGACTCGTTTCGTGCTTTCCGCTGCCGATCCCGGTTTCGGGCTGCCGCCTTCTGTATCGCCCGGATCGCCAGCCTTTCCGGAACCGGATTTTGGCTCCTTGCCGCCGCCGGGCTGACCTTGTTTTTCGGCCTGCTCGATCAGGCGGGCAAGCCGGTCACTAATGTCTTTTTGAAGCGACTGTGTTTCCGCCGAAGTGTCACGGGTGCGCATCCGCTGCTGACTTTGCTTCATGCGCTGGGCGAGCTCTTCCAGCGGTTTCTCTTTTTCGGCTCCGAGGTCTTCTCCTTGGTCGAGGTCCTGCATGAGCTCGCGATCGATTTCACTTTTGGGATCCGTTGCTGTCTTGTCCTTTGACGGAGGCCCGGAGGGATCGGCGAGATCCTCGAGCAGTTGATCGTTGAGGCTTGGCTTCTGAGGTTCATCGGCCAGGCTGAACGAGCATAGCAGCCCGACGCCAAACCCGGCCAGGATTGCAATCCATGGAAATCGTTGCATCAGGGCGTCTCCATCAAATCGCGGAGCAACTGCTCGTCCAGGGACGGCACTTCTCCCTGCTTACGGGGTGAACCCTCTTGGTTCTCGGCGTCCGTCGGCGGCAGCATAGGGATTTCCTCGTTCGGCGATTCTGCCTTGCCCGCGAGATCGATCACCATCTCCGCAAGTTTACCTTGTTCTGCAGCAAGTGATTCGAGTTCTGTTTGCTCCGCATCGGACAAGTCACCGTTTTGCTGCCGCTGGGTCTCGATTTCAGCGGTTCGACGGTTGATGACGGTCTGCAACTCGGCGAGCAGGCGCAATTCGGCCAGACTACGAATGAGATTCTCAGCTGCGGCGGCCTGATCGCCCCCGCCGCCATCTTGTGGCTGGCCAGAGGCGGAAGGGCTCGCGGAATCTTCTTCTTTGAGGACTCGCAGCAACAGCTCAAGCCGGGCGTGAGCACTCTCGGCAGCCTGCGACACGACGTCGTCCGTGCGCCGCTCGCCCAGCAGGCCTGCAGCTCGCAGCATTTCCTGGCGGACCCCGTCCAGAGCCAGCGAGAATGCGGCAGCTGCGGTAAGTTTTAGGCGAAGTTGTTCCACCTCGTCGGCAAGTAGCTGCTGTTCTGCGGCGATTCCAGAAAGGGTAGCCTGCTGCGCGGCGGTCAGTTCTCCCTCCGCCGCTCGACTGGTCCGCAATCGCAGCAGTTCCGCGATCACGTTCTTCTGTCGAACGATGAGCGCCTCGACGTTTTGCTCCAGTCGAGTCAGTTGCTCACGCACCAAATCGGCTTCTGCTTGTTCGATTTCTTGCTGCAGCTGGGCCCTTGTTTCGTCGAGCAACCGACTTGCCTCGGCTGCTTGTTCACGGGCCTCGCCACCATCACCCGACTCCGCCGATTGCCCAGCCCGCCGCATGCTTTCGACCCCTTCGCCCGTCGCTTTAGCTGGCTGCTTTGCTTGCAGGCGTTCCAGTTGCCGCCGCAGTTCGTTGGCTTTCTCTGCGACGGCTTCTTGCTCGCGGGCGAGTCTGAGCAGCTGCCGTTTACGCTCGGCTTGGTCTTGCGCTGCTTCGGCACGGGCCGCCATCTCGGCAAGCTGCCGCTGGTCCTTACGCAGCAGATCGAGTTGATCACGGGCTGCTTTCAACGATTCGACGGTTCTCATCAACTCCCGGTCGCGGCGAGCCGAGAATGAATCGAGCAGTTCCGCGAGCGATTCCAAAACTCGTTGCTGGGTTTGCTGTCCCGCGCTGACGCGGAACTCAGTCAGCTCGCGACCTGCCTGGCGCATTTGACCGCCGATCGCAAGCCGCTGACCCGTTTCGCTGGCCCGGGAGAGGGTCGTCGCCGTTTGTGGATCCGACGATTCAATGCGAGTACGCAACTCGTCCATGCGTCCCTGTAGCTTGTCGTACCGCCGGGCCAGATCCTGCTGCCGAGCGGAGAGCTGGCGGGCGGCGGCCCGCTGTTCGGGTGTCGGCTGCTCACCGGCTGCCGCGGCGATTTTCCAGCGCAAAGCCTCGGTTTCTTCCCGAAGTTTTGCTTGCAGCTGGCGGATTTGCCCGAATTCGCGAGCTAGCCGGCTGAAGTTATCCCACTCGCTCAGTTCGGCCAGGATCTCTTCGAGCGATGCAATCACGCGCACCTGACCACTGCCCGCCGCCGCAAGCGACTGCGCGACCGCCGCCTGATCGGCTGAAGTTGATTTGCCTTCCTTCGCCAGGTCCAATGAGCGTGCCGTTTTCAGCGAAGTCGTCATTTGCTGTGCAATGTCGGTCAACAGCTCGCGATTGATCCGGCGCACCTTCGATTGCAATTCCGTCAGCCGCAAGCCAAGGTTGTTGCTCTCAACTCGGTTGTGTTTCAACGATTCGAGCAAACGGTCAAGTCGCGCATCGACGCCGTCACTGGGATCGCTCAAATGCCGCTGAACTTGTCGCTGCAGCAGCTCGGCGGCCTGCAATTGGTCGATGTCCCGCGCCGTTATCGCTTTGGTTTCGTCTAACTGAATCTGCAGTGCACTGACCTGACCGTGCGATTCCCGCTGCAGGCGCAAGGCGTCGCTCAACTGGGTAAAGACAGACGTCTGCTGTTGCAGCAGGCGATTTTCGAAGTCGGCATCATCAATGACCGAGATTCGACGAACCGGTGTTGTCATCGTCTGCGGCTTAAAGTCTGAGGCCTCGAGACGAACCGACAGCACATTCCCCGGCTGCAACCCGAGCGCAGCGACATCCCACGAAGCGTCAATGGTGACCGACTGGCCGTCACCACGTCGGCTGGCGCTCTTGCTTGCTTTGGCAGTTCCAGGCGGCGATGCGCTGGTGAACAGTTCGAGCCTTCGCTCGTTCTCGTCCGTCGCACCTGGTTGCAGAAACTTGAGCACGACTCGATCAACCGCAAGATCATCTTTCACGAGTGCGGCAACTGGGATGATCGCACGCGGGGTGATGAAGGTCTGATCCGCCGGAGTTTCCCAAGCGATCACCGGAGGAGTATCGGCGACGACCTGCAGGTCGATGCGACTCTCTGCACCGCCCGCGATGCCGCTGTCATCGAGCAGCTCAAATGTGTAGGAGCCAGATCGGTCAGCAATCCATGGGTCAACTTCGCCGGCTGCGATCGTGAACGAGCGGCCGTCGGCTGACAGTTCCGCCTTGCGAGCGGCAATCGCCTTGTCATCCGACTTAAGCCCCACGTATGTGACTGGCTTGTCGGTCTTGCCTGAAACCAAGAGCTGCGAACCAGCCAGCACTCGCGCAACTCGTTCAAGTCTTTCCTCCGGCCAGCCCGAGTAGCTCGGTGGCTTAACGAGAAGCGAAAATTCCACAAGCTGCGGGGCTTCCAGGACCTCAACTTCAGTCCAGGGCATGGTCCGATCGTCTCCTCCGATCGCCTTGTAGGCGAACGGGTGAACGACGTTCTCAAGCCGGTGCACCATCCGCCCGCCGACCGGCTTCATCTCAATAGTTTCACTCCGCTCGCCGTTCGGCGTGGAATAGCGCAGCAGCAACTGCACCCGTTCCGGCAACTTGCCATTGCGATCAACCACCTGAGCTTCGAAATCCACTCCCTGGGCCAGCTTCGTCGGCGACTCGACAAACGCCAACTGATGATGCAGCGGCCAGCTGACGTTGGACCAAGGAGTTGCGATACGCACGAGTGCGATGGGAGTCGAACGCGGAAAGAGCAGGCCTACCAGAACGAGCGCGAACAAACTAGCGCCACACAAAGCGCCGGCTCGCCACAGAGGACGCCTGTCAAGCGCCTGGCTGAAATCGAGATGCAAAGCCAGAGCATCGGTTTCAGCGATCACCGCCCGGCGAAGGGCTAGGGATCCAGCCCAGGGCTCATTTTCCTGATGGCCTGCGAAGGCGATCGAGTTTGAGAGCCGATCCCTCAATTGTGGAAACCGACTCTCAATGCGTCGAGCGGTCGCCAACTGCGATCCACTTGATCGCGTGGCGGGTAAGCCCCAAAGCCAAACCGCAGCCGCCGCTGCTGAGAGAACTACCGTCGTTAGCATCCAACGAAGCACTGGTTCCTGGCTGCGCAGGAAGTAATCGACAACGCCGGCTAGAATTCCTGAGACGACGACTACGGCAAATACCCTGCACACAGCAACGAACCATCGCATTCCTGCCGCTTTGCGGCGGACGGTTTCGACACGTTGCTGCAGTGGATGAGCCATAAACGAAGTCGGCGACTCTTTTCAATTCATTCTAAGTGTCGTCAGTGGTGCCGAATACCTTTGAGCCCTATCGATTCAGCGTCAGATCAGGCCGCATCGCTTGCGAAGTAACCATTCGGTTACCAGCAGGACTACGAAAACTGCCGCCAGGCCGGACGCATTCCAGATCGGCTCGGGCGGAAGCGACTCGATCCGCACCTGCCGTCCGCGCGGCAGGTCGCGAAGCAGGTTTCCAGCGGTGGCGAACCGGTAGCTCCGCCCAGACGAAATCTTCGCGGCCTGATCGATTTCGCGAGCATCCATTTGCAGGCGTGCCAATTCGCCTGGAGGTGCGTCAATTGAAAATTGAGTGGCCGGTGGCTGGCCCTCGGTCGTTGGCGTCGCGAGCCAAATTCGATATTGTCCATCGAGCAGGTTGCTAACGGAACCTTCGAAAATTCCACGGCTGAGCGAGCTGCGAGAAAGGGAAACGCTCTTTCGTTCGCCACTGCGATGCTCGACCACAACCGCCACGCCGTCATCCTGCGGCGGAGCCTGTCGATCGTCGAGGAACCGGACTCGCAGCCGAACCGGTTCGCCCCGCGTATATGCGCGGCGGTCGGTGGTCAATTCTACGGTGCGGCTGCCACCAAGCAGCTTGGACCGACACAGATAGCGGATTGTCTGGATCCAATAGCGTCCGAAGTACCGATCGCCGAGTCGGAATCTCCAGCGGTGCGTTTCGTCGGTCGAGTGGAAGATAACCTTTCCCGCGCCCTGGAACTGCAAGGTGATAATCGGCAACGGCTGCCCATCCGCAGTTGTCTCTGTAGGATGTTCCGCGAGAACGCGAACGCCGGGTCGAAGATCGGGCATGCGCAAGTGCCAGCGCAGCGCCGGCAGTTGAGATTGCCACAGCCGAGTGTTCTCAGCGGGATTTTCAGCGAGCTGCGTAGGCGGGCTCGACTGTCCGAGCGGCGTGAGTCGGGGCTGGAAGCTTTCGGTGATTGGGGATTCGGGGTCGGGGATGGTAACCGTCGCGAGGTCCATCGGCAGCAGCGGCTCCAGAGGCGTGTCCCGGTAGGCGAGAGGAGTAAACCTGGGGCCGCCAATGAAGATCAACCCACCGCCACGCACCGTGACGAACTCATACAGGTTGTTCATCACCGATTGGCTCAGCAGCGCAGGATTGACGTCGCCAAAAATGACCACGTCGTATTTGAACAGCTCATCGCGGCTGACCGGAAAGACTCGCTCCGCCGATTTGTCGGTTTCGACGTATTCAAGATCCGCTTCCTGCAATACCGTGCGAAAACCCCGAGCGGCCTTCTCAGCGTCCGAGTCTTTGTTGAGCTCGCGCTCCAGCAGGGTTTTGAGAAAGCGGAACTCGTAGTTGGGATAGGCCTGTACGAGGAGTACTCGCACCGTTTCATCGGCGACGCGAATCCGCTTAGTGAGATGGTTATTCTCGGTGCTGGACTCACCCTGCTTCGGCTCGACCTCAATGACATACTCAAACTCGCCTTCCTGTTCGGGGCGGTGACTGAGACGGACCGTCTGCGCTGCGCCGCCAGCATCGAGATTCACTGTCTGTTCAGTGAGCGGGGAAGGCTGTCCCACCTGACGCAGCCGAACAAGGGCAGTCCCCTTGAGGCCGTAACCAGCGAGCTTGAATTCAAATTGAACCAAGTCGTTTACAAACGCGGTGTCATCCGCCAACAAATCGCTCAGTTGCAGGTCGATCGGCGGGCGATCGTTACCCAAGCCCACGATGTACAAAGGCACCGATTTGCGGCGGGCATACTCTGCCGCGTCGGTCAATGGCTTTCCTTCCGTGGTGACACCGTCGGTTAACACAATAACGGCTGCCGTGGGCCGGCCACGCTGGGCTTCCAGAGCCTCACGAACGCTCCGGCCGAGCCGACTCACCGGCTGGCTCGGCTCGAGTGCCCTCAAGTGCGTCGGAAGAGAGCTGATATCTGCCGATTGTGCACGTGCAGTCGCTCCAGCAAGGTAGATCTTGAGGTTGCTTCGGCCCGACAGCTCTTTCAGCAGTGTGGCTTCATTCTCCAGCAACAATGTCTTGGCGAGGTTGAGGCGCGTCGCCTCCGCGAAGCCCGCATCGGCGAGACGCTGCTCCAGTCGCCGGCGCGATTTCTCGTCTTGGTAGTGGTCAACCAACCCCATGCTTTGTGTGTCGTCAATCACAATCACCACATCCGGCAGGTCGGTACGGTGACGTTGATAGGTCCAGCCCAGGAGCATCAGCGCAAGGATGCCCACCAGGCCGAGGCGCAGCGCTGCCAGCAATCCCTTCTGCCATCGAGCGGCACTGGCTCTTTCGCGCGAGTAGACGATGAGGATCACGAGCGCCGCGATGCCGAGCAACAGCCACAACATCCAGATTGGCCACGGAAACGAAGGCTCGATTGTCGTCTCCAATCCGACTCCTCCGCCGTTTGGATTGCCGAACAGCCAGGCTTCGATGGATTGCCACCAACGCGTCATGCTGTCCCCCTGCCCAAGCGCCAGGCGAGCATGATGTCGACGAGGGCAAGTCCCATTACCGCCAGAAGCAGTTCACGGAAGTAGGAGCGTGCGATCGGCTCACTGAATGAGGCGGGAAGCGATCCCTCCTGCGTCATTTCTGTCGTGAGTTCAGGCGGCAGGGAGTCGACGGGCAACCGTTCCAGGTTGCTCTCACGAGGATCGATGTTCAGCGCGTAGTGCTCCGTGGTGGAAACAGGCGCGCCGATCTTTACCTCGTAAGGCCCACTCTGCCTTCCCGATGTAAACATCCAATGAGCGCCCGTCGCATCCAAGACCAACGGCAACCGCTCTTCCTGTCCACTGGGAAGCACTACCTCAACGGGAGTTTCTGGCGTGGCCCTGGCCGCATCGCCGCGTAAATCGTCACCGACCGTTTGATTTCGGCCTTCCGTGCGGCCGCTCAGCGACAGATTGAGCATCTCCTGCACCAGCGGCGGAAAGCTCGGCCAGGAAGCGATGGCTGTCCAAGGTGTCGGAGGAGTGCTGGCACGATTCACGGACAGCGGCGAAGCCGCTGAAGCAAACAAAACTACCCTGCCCTGTCCGATCTGTTCCTCTACCAGCGCTGGATCGCCATTGTCGAACGCAAGTGCGACTTTTGCATTAACGCTTGGCTGCATCCGGATGTACGTCCAGATCGGAGTGGTCAGCAATCCGCTCTTTTCGTGACCGCGAAAAGGAGAGACGAGCGAATGACGGTAGTCGAGCGGGTTCAGGCGGTATTGCGACTCGTTCGTGCTTTCGCCCAGCGAGGCCGGAAGCAAGCGATTGTGGCCGGCAAATTCTCCGAGCTGCTCGTTGTAGCTATCTGCCTGTACTCGATCGCCAAGGAAGACGATCAGCCCCCCACCACGTACGACGAACCGGCGGAGCACAGCAGCTTCATCGCGGTTGATCCGGCCAACGTTGCTCAACACCACACAGTCGTACTTCTCGAGGTCGGATTCGACGATGGCGCTCTCGGCTGCCTGTTCTACCTTCACTCGCCGGTTTGCTCCCTCCTGGGGTTCAAGGGCCAGAGCCACATAAGTCGTCTCACCCGGTTGGCCGTAGACGCAGAGCACTCGAATCGTTTCCTGCACTGGCACTGCGAGCCAACGGTGATTGTCGACCGAGAGCCGGTCGTCGGAGAGTCGAACTTCCACCAGGTGCTCACCGGGACGGTCGAAGCGATGTTCGAAGGACACCGTCGCTCGCTGGGCCGCCTGGAGGTTGATTCGCTCTTCGGCAACAAGTTGACCATCCACGCGGAGCATCACTCGCTCTCCGCGAATCTCGTCAGGCGAATGATTCTGCACCTCCGCCTGGAATGTGCTCGCACTTCCAACCGTGGCGATCGGCTGCAGCGATTCGAGGCGAGTGACCGCTACGTTGGCGTCTGCCGACTCTCCCAGATCGACCACTGAAAGTGTAGCCAGTTCCGCGAGACGGCCCAGCCGAGCACGGCCTTCAGCGGTCGACGCTTCCTCCCACGTGCTGCGCTGTAGATCGCTCAGAAACACAACCTGGCGGCGAATCAATCGAGGATAGCGCTCATCTGCCTCATTCAGCATCGTCTCGGCGGCTGCGAGCGTCGCAGGCAAGTCCGCTGCAGCGTGCGTGAGCGAAAGGGCATCGATTTCCTGGAGCAAATCTGCGCGGTCGAAGGCAGGTTGACCGATGATCACCCGGGGCGGTTCCGCGAGCATCAGGACCGTGAAGCCGTCCCCTTGGGCTGAACTCTCCGCAAGGTCACGCACGTATTGCTTGGCTCGCTCAAAGCGCGTTTCATCCTGGTCGCGATAGTCCATCGAGTAGGAACCGTCGAGCACGATCAACGTGTGCGTCTGACCGCCTTGGCCGCCGCCTTGAATGGAAGAAAGTACCGACGACATGGGATCAGAAAGTGCCAATGCGAATAGCAGCAGCATTCCCGTCCGCACCGCCAAAAGCACCCACTGCTCAAGCTGCACTCGCCTGGCATTTTGCCTTAGGGCCGCCATCAGAAAGGTCATCGCGGCCCAATCGGTCGACTGATAGCGGCGACGACTCCAAAGGTGAATCAGGATCGGCAGAAGCGCAGCGGCGGCCCAGAGCAGCATTGAAGTGCTGCCGAAGTGCCAGAACGCCAGCAATGCCCGGTCCACCATTGGTTAAGCCACTCGAATCCGCCGCTCGGCGAGAAAACTGGTTAACGCCACATCGAGCGGCTGATCGGTCCTCATGCGCCGGACCTCGATGCCGTGACTGCGACAGCCTTTCAGCAAGGCATGCTCATAGGCCTGAAACTCTTTCAGGTAGGCCTTGCGAAGCATCTGCGGGTCGGCCACGACATGGGGCAGCGCCTCCAGTCCCTTAAATTCGGTTGGCGACTGAAAGGGAAAGTCAATCTCCGCCGCATCCAGGGTATGGAACAGCACAACGTCATGGCGGCGATGCCTGAGATGCTTCAACCCCGCGAGCAGCGCCGGAACATCATCAAAAAAGTCGCTCAGCACGATGACCAAGCCCCGTCGAGTGAGTCGCTCGGCGAGTTCGTGAAAAATCGGGCCGCTGTTGGTCTTGTGTCCAGCCGGCGATTTTTCCATGACTTGCAGCAGGTTCTGCAGGTGCGTGGCATTGCTGCTGGGGCGAATGAATTGGCGAATCTGGCTGTCATACGTCACTAACCCGACCGAATCCTGCTGCTGCAGAACGAGCCAGGAAAGCGCCGACGCGAGGCACTGTGCATACTCCGCCTTGCTCAGCGGCGACTTGGGGCCGCGATAGAGCATGCTTTCGCTCGTATCCAGCACCAGGTAGCAAAGCAGATTCGTTTCGTCTTCGTACTGCTTCAGATAGTGCTTGTCGGTCCGGCCGAAGACTTTCCAGTCGACATAGCGTAGATCGTCGCCCGGAGAATACTCGCGGTGTTCGGCAAACTCGATCGAGAAGCCGTGGTAGGGACTGCGATGCAGACCAGCCACGTAACCTTCGACAATGTGCCGCGCTCGGAGGTGTAAGCCTTTGAGCTTAGCCAGCGTCTGCGGATCGAAAGACGTTCGGGAGCTTTCCACGGCTGGCGGCCTCGTCGCTATCGGTAGGAACGCTGGCGAGCAACCGGCGAATGATTTCGTCGGCAGTGATGCCTTCAGCGTCGGCGTTGAAATTCGTTTTGATGCGGTGCCGCAGCACAGGAGCGGCGATCGCCTGAATGTCTTCGTGCGTGACGAAGTAACGCCCCATGAGTACCGCTCGAGCCTTAGCGCCTAGCACCAAGCACTGGCTGGCACGTGGGCCTGCACCCCACATCACGTAGGAGCGAATGAACTCAGGAACTTCCTCGCTCGAACGGCGAGTCAGACGGGCGAGTTGCAAGGCATAGTTCGCCACGTGATCGGCGATTGGCACTCGGCGGACGATGCGGGTGAGTTCGACGATTTGGTCGGCGTCGAGCATCGCCTGAATGCGAGTCTCGGTTTCGGCCGTCGTGCGTTTGACGATCTCGAGTTCTTCTTCCTGAGTCGGATAATCGACCCAGACGTGGAACATGAACCGATCGAGTTGCGCTTCGGGCAGCGGATAGGTGCCTTCTTGTTCGATTGGGTTCTGGGTCGCGAGAACAAAGAACGGCTCCGTCAGCGGTCGGCGCTGGCCGGCGACGGTTACCTGATGCTCTTGCATCGCCTCTAGCAGAGCGGCCTGCGTTTTCGGCGGTGTGCGGTTGATCTCGTCGGCGAGCACGACGTTCGCGAAGATTGGTCCGGGAAGGAAGCGGAACTCGCGTTCGCCTGTGGTGCGATTCTCCTGAATCACTTCCGTGCCGGTGATGTCAGAGGGCATCAGATCCGGCGTGAACTGGATGCGGCTGAACTTCAGCGAGAGGGCGTCGGCGACGGTGCGGATGATCAACGTCTTCGCCAGGCCGGGCACGCCGACTAGGAGGCAATGGCCCCGGGCGAACATTGCTACGAGCAGTTGCTCGATCACTTGCTGCTGCCCGACAACTACCTTGGCCAATTCGCGAGTGATCTGCTGGTACGCTTCGTTCAGGCGGTGAACGGCCTGTAGATCATCTTCAGCCTGAACCTGCGACATGAATGACTCCCAAAGCCGATGCGTCGACCGTTGATTGTAAGCGTCCGACGGAGCAGCGGACAGATTAAGCCTTAGGCAGGCCACAATTTATCGCACTTCGGCGGTTGCAGCGGGCGGGTTAGACGGGCCGTGCTGGTCGAAGGCATACAATCGGTCCCCGGCCGCAATAAGTAATACGCCGTCCGCAATGGTTAAGTTTCCGCCGGTCGCCCCCCGAGGAGCGAGTGCAATGTCCCGGATTCCCCCTGGACGCCAACCTGTAGCGTCTTTGACGGGTTGCTGGGCGAACACGTAGATACTTTCGCGCGTTGGCCAATAGACATGGTCACCGGCAAGCACACCGCGACCAAAGCCCCGTGGAGACGGCGGCGTTGATCCCGGCGCGGAGGCGCCGGCGTGCGGATACTGCGTGAGGACGCTGCCACTTTGCAGGTCGATCCAATACAGGTAATCCCCGCTGGCGTGCAGCACGTTGCCTCGGTGCCCGAGGAGGTGAATGATGTCGGCTCCCGCCCCGACTGGCAGTTGCCAGACAATCCGGCCCGACGCCAGTTCGAGTGCGAAAAGAGTGCTGCAATCGCTTGGGGCGACAATTAGGAAGTCGCCGGCAACCATGCAGGGATTGAGATCACGGAAGAAGTGGTCCTCCGCTCGACCAGAGTCGCCCTCTCGGAAGGAGGCGCGCGGATAGGTTGCAATCCATTCGACCCTTCCGGAATCGGCCGACAAGCAAGCCACGGCCCCGACATTCGTGTTCAGATACAGGCGACCATGTGAGAGCGTGAGCAGCGTATGGCTTAGTTCCTCAACGTCACCGGCGCCAACGGTCGCGCCAGCCGCAATGTTGGTCCGCCAGCGCATTCGCCCGGTCGGACGCGAGTTATCCTCTGAGTCGTCGATAGCCATCGGCGAGGTGGGCAACTCGAAGCAGGCGACGTGAATTTGAGCCCGTGGTCCGTCGGCGCGGCGCATCACAACATAGAGCGAGCCCTGATCGTAGATCGGGGTGCCTTCGAATGACCACGCTGCCGACTCGGGACGAATCGGGAACCCTTCGAGCGGTTTTCCTTCGGAACGCAAATCGAGCCCTAGAAGCCACCCCTGATCCTTCGAAAGCAGACGATCGATGCTCCGGAGCGACGGCCCGGTGACCGGAGATCCCATTCGCGAGAACACTTTGCCGTCCGCAGCCGAGAGCGTGAAACGTGCTACGCCCACATGGCGGCTCAGTCCCTGATGTGCATCGCTGGTCTTGGAGTCGCTCGGATCGAGTGGGGCGTTCAATGCCCATAGCCGACGCTGATAGTCGACTTCCCATTTGGTTTGGCCGCTGTGCAGGTCGAGCGCGGTAACTAGCGACTTCTGCCCCGCTTCGGCACGCACGAGCACGGTCCCGTCTACCACTGCGGGGAAGTAGCTTAAGAGCGATTTCATTTCGTCCGCAACGCGCAGACGGGAAGCGCCAATCACTTCCCGATCGGAAGTGAGCTTCGGCAGTTCGTAAGTCCACGTTGGCTGGCCGGCGATATCGACTGTTTCGGTGGAGCGCTGGTTACGCTCGTAATCGCCGGCGAAGGTTGGCCAATCGGTGCCAAGCCGTTCTGGCGGCCAATTGCTTGCCTGCTTGAGCCAATCGCCGAGAATTTCCGCAAGTGGTCCGCGACGACCGCCGATCTGTCCCTCGGCGTTCGGATGTAACCGCTTGAATAGATCGAGTTCGACCGCCGCCCGATCGAGAGAGCCTTCCAGGATAGAAACCAGCACTAGACGCGAGCGGACGTCCGAAAGCGACAGATCGGTATCTGGAAAGTAGCCGGGTCGCGCCTCTGTCGGCACTGCGAGTTCTTGCAGAACCGCAGCACCGCCCTTCACCCAGTCAACCTTTCGGACTGCGAGCCAGAGCGGACTTCCTTCGGGGACTTTAAGCGGTGCTGCCAGCCCCGAAGGGACGGTGAGCACTGGGCTCAGGCGCTGCCAGTCGGCCCTTGCTTGAGCGAAATCACCGGCTTGCAGGCGATATTCGCCGGCCAACAGCAAAGCATCGTCTCCCCAGCGACTGGCGAAAGCCTGGGCAACGATCTGGCGAAGTAGGACTTCATTTCGACTTGCGACGGCTTCGCGATACCACTGCTCGGCCAACGGATCGACAAGGCGACGGTAGCGGTCCAGTGCCTCGGGTGCACTGGTCGCTAAACCAGCCAACTTCTGCTGGCAAAACTCTCGGACCGGAATCCAGCGAGTGTAGCCACTGCGCAGGTCGACCGGGACGAACTGACCAGTATCGCTCTCCATCACTCGGCGGATGGCTTCGACGGCTTCGTCCCACTGCTTTTCTGCAAGGAAGCGGTCGGCGTTTTCAAGATGCGTGGCGGAGGCAGCATCGATCCGCTCGACTTCTGCCGGCGGAAGATCGCTACCGCGCTCGAAGACCTGCCCTGCTGCTTCGGACAGGCTACAAACCGCAAAGAGAATCGCACTTAGCCAGCAGGCACGAAAACGAATAGCAAGGGTGCGGGCGAGCGATACTTTGCCGTTTTGCATCGTGGCTCCGCCGACGGCCTTATTTCGCCTGAAAACCTTCGACGTAGCGGCCGATCGAAAACAGGGCGATTCCAAACACAAGCAGCAGAAGCATGGCGCTAACATTGTTCGCCCGCATGCCGCCCGAGGTCAATTGCATCAACATCGACACTGGAAGAAGAACCAGCGCGGCCACCTGCATCAGTTTGCCAATCTGTCGTAGCATGACGCTATCGTATCTTCGAGCGATGGGCCACTCAACGGCAGCCGAGGCCGACGCGACACGCGGTGCCTGCGCTCGTTGATTCAACAAGGTCCAATATCGCGCCGCCGCTCTAGAAAGCCTGCCTCTCATGCGATTCTGGATTCTGTTGCGACGCAGCCTGCTACTGCGATGCCCCCATTGTGGCGAAGGTCGGCTCTTTGACGGTTTGCTGCGAATGCGCTCCCATTGCACCCATTGCGGGCTTAAATATGAGCGCGAACCCGGGTTCTTTCTGGGTTCGATCTATTTCAACTACGGACTCACTGCCCTGTTGGTTGCCGTAATTTATCCCCTTTTATTGTTCAATCAGATTCTGCCGGAGTCACGACTGCTCTTCGGAGCCTTCGTGTTTGTCGTAGTGTTTCCGGTCCTCTTCTTTCGACACGCGCGCGCCCTATGGCTAGGCTTCGACCAGTGGTATGACCCTCGGACGCCTTAGGGCGAGTTTCCGGCCGTTTCGAGCCTTAGTCGCCTAGGCGCATAGCCAAAAGAGGCGCCGATTGAGTCCGGGCGGCATCACGATTGCACGACATCAGCCACCTGGGACTCAAAAGGATTCTTCGGGGGCGTGGACGATGCGACGGAACAATCTTCGGCGGCTTTTCACTAGCGCAGTACTTGCGGCGGCTTTGGGCCTACCGCTTTCGCTGGCCACGAACGTCTATGGGCAGGCCAGTGGCGGGGGTGGTGCTGGCGGAGGAGGGGCCGGTGGCGGCGCTGCGGCTGGAGCGGGTGCAGGCGCTGCTGGCGGCGGAACGAGCACTGGTGGAATCGGTGGCGGCGTTGCGGGTTCTGCAAATGCGGCAGGGGGCGCTGGAGCGCGAGGCGCGGCAGGAGGTGCCGCAGCACGGTCAGGCGGTACGGGCTTCAACTCCGGTGCCGGCAACATGGGCGCAAGCGCCGCAAACCCCACCGGCCGTGCCGGTGGTTCGGCGCGCGTCGGTCAAGGCACAGGAGGCATGTTCGGAGGTCGAACTTCAGCAGCCCTAGGTGGGACGCAACGAGGTCAGGCTGGCGCAGGCGGAAATGCTGGTGGAATGGGAATGGGCGCGGGACGGACGGGTGGCGCGGGTGTCGGCGGGCAAAGCCAAGGGATGTTCGGCGGCAGAACCGCCGCCCGATTGAACAGTGCGAATTCCGTGGGTGGTGGCGCAGGCGGAGCTTCTGCAGCGGGTAGCGCAAGTGGCTCGGTCGCTGGAGGAGTAGCCAACAGCGGTGCTGTAACAAGCGGAACCGGTGGGGGAAACGCCGGAAACTTTGGAAGCGGAAATACCCAGTTGAATCAAGGCTCGAGCGACCAAGGCAGTGCGGCCACCGGGTCGACTGGCGGTCGGGCGAGTGCCTATTACGATCTCGGTGTGCCCGCGCAGCGACCGGCGGGCATTGCCGGCGGCATCGCGAACGGACAGGTCGGCAGTATCGGCGGAGAAGTCGCCAATGGCCCGAATCCCGGGGCAGTTGGTGGACAATTTGATGGCGGCGTGAGTAGCCTGGGCGGCGACATCGGTCAGGCCGACGGCCTCGACTTCTCGGTCGATTATCCGCCCGATGAGAGCGGTGTGGCAAACACCGGCGAAGCAAGTGCGGCGACAGATGCAGGCACAACCACGAACGGTACTTCCGGAGGAGCTACAAACACTCAATTTGGTGCAAGTCAGGCGGCCGCATTCCCTCCCGACTTAGGCGAGAGCACTACGGATTCCACCGCCGGTAGCGGACGATTTAATGGTCGCACGGCCGCCGGCATGCGGAGATTGAACCGCAACAATGCGAATCAGCCGGCCCGGAGTCGCCTGCAGCAACGCTTTGGCGATGAGTTCTGAGCAACCTTCTCGCTATCAACGCGCACTTGCAAGCCCCATTGAGTGCGCAAATACTTGCCCTCAACTTAGTAATCGATGCAACTCCGCCGTGACTTCGACGCGAAGTAACGGCGGACATTCGCTTTTCGAAGGAGGGCTGATCGAGTGGACGAAGGTCAACAGTTGGGGCAGATGATCTCGGGGTATTGGGTTTCACAAGCGATCTATGTCGCCGCGAAGCTGGAATTGGCGGATCGCCTGGCAGCAGGCCCAAAAACCGCGGCCGAACTTGCCCGTGCGACCAACACCCACGCCGACTCCCTGTTCCGACTGCTCCGAGCTCTGGCGAGTGTGGGGATTTTCAAGCAGGGAGAGGAAGACCGATTTGAACTGACGCCCCTTGCAGAACGGCTGAGGCAAAATGTGCCCGGATCGCAGTGGGCCATGGCGATCATGATGGGCGAGGAACATTACCGGGCCTACGGTGAACTGATGTACTCGGTGCGAACGGGTCGGGCGGCCTTTGAGCATCTTTATGGAATGCCCGTTTTTGAGTATCTCGGGACCAAGCCGCAACAAGCTGCGATCTTCGACGCCGCGATGACGAGCATTCACGGTGCAGAAACGCAGCAGATGGTGGACGCCTACGATTGGTCCACGATCAAGGTCGTCGCCGACATTGGCGGTGGCAACGGGACTACGCTCATCGGTTTGCTGCAGGCGAATCCGCATTTGCAAGGCATCCTGTTCGACCTACCGCACGTCGCCGATCGTGCACGCAAAGCGATTGAGAGAGCGGGTCTCGGTAGCCGCTGCCAAATCGTCGCCGGCAGTTTTTTCGAAGCTGTTCCCAGTGGCGCGGACGCTTACGTGATGCGGCACATCATCCACGATTGGGACGATAGCCGTTCGGTTACGATTTTAAGCAACTGCCGCAAGCAACTTCCTGAGAGCGGTAAAGTACTAATCGTCGAAAGCGTCATTCCGCCCGGCAATGAGCCGGCCTTCGCTAAGTGGCTCGATCTGACAATGCTCACAATTCCGGAGGGACGTGAGCGGACCGAAGTACAGTACCGTAGCCTGCTCCGGCAGGCGGGACTCAACCTCACGCGAATCGTCCCTACGGCGGCTGAGATCAGCCTGATCGAAGCACACGCCGCCTAAGAGGCTGTTGGAATCGGCACGGCAGTTGCTTATAAAATCGGTCGCTTTCTCGCCTGTCAGGATGCTGGGGCGCGAATTGCCTCGGAACCACCTCCATGTTTAACGAACCGATGAACAGCCGAAGGATGTTCTTCGGCGTGGTGTCGGTGGTTGCCGTTGTAGCAATACTCTATTTCGGCCGCGAAATTCTAGTCCCGCTGGCAATCGCAATCCTGCTCACTTTTCTGCTGAGTCCAGTTTGCAATTGGCTCGAGCGGCGCGGAATTTGGCGGGTCGCAGCGGTGCTCATCACCATCACGGCGGTTTCCGCAGTGTTCGCGGTGATCGGCTGGGTCGTCGGCCTGCAAATGGTCGATTTGGCCAGCCGCCTGCCGACTTACAAGGATAACCTGATTGCTAAATTGCAATCCGTCCGTCCATCGTCCGGCGGAACGCTGGAAAAGCTTCGCAATACGGTCGATGAGGTCCGCGGCGCCATCGACGGCGACGACGCGAAGAAGGGTGACGAGTCGAGTAAAGGTGAAGACGCGACAGAGGACGACCAGACTCTCGGGCCCGCAACCGTCACCAAATCCGAGCGGGGACCGTCTGGAGCAGCGCCGTCTTTGACAGAGATCCCCTCAGTGGATGAAGGGCTGGAACGCATTGCTGACCAAGCGGAAGTGATCACTCCGGTTCGCATCGTTCCGGACGATGCTGTTCCATTCGAAACCTTGCGGTCGGTGCTGACTACCATTGCAGCACCTTTCGCCAGCCTGGCGATCATCTTTGTTCTCGTCATCTTCATGTTGATGAATCGCGAGGACTTGCGCAATCGCATGGTTCGGCTCGCCGGTAATCGCTTGGCGCTGACCACTCGCACACTGGATGAAGTCGGTCAGCGCATCAGCCGCTATTTGCTTATGAACGGCCTCGTGAATGGTGGATTCGGACTTTGTGTGGCGCTCGGGCTCAAAGTGATCGGCGTCGAATACGCGCTGACGTGGGGCTTGCTCGCTGCCACGCTACGATTTCTGCCCTACATCGGTCCAATTCTCGCGGCCGTGCTGCCGATTAGCATGGCATTCATTCAGTTCCCTGCAAATGACTGGTTCCATCCCCTCGCAGCTTTGGGACTGTTCATTGTTCTCGAGTTGATTTGTAACAACATCATCGAACCGTTGGCCTATGGGCATGGTACGGGCGTTTCAACGGTTGCGATTCTCATCTCGGCGTTGTTCTGGGGCTGGGTTTGGGGACCCATTGGCCTGATGCTCGCAGTTCCTATTACCGTGGTGCTGGCCGTGCTGGGTAGCCACGTCCCGATCTTCGAACCATTGGGAATTCTTCTAGGCGATCGACCGGCATTGGCGAGTTGGATCACCTATTACCAGCGGCTTTTGGCAGGAGATGTAGATGAAGCGGAGTCGATCATCGACGAACAGCGCAAGGCGCTCACGCTCGACGCGGTGTACGACGAGGTAATCGTCCGGGCTCTAGTGCTTGCAGAGAAGGACTACGAGGCCGGTGAATTGTCCGAAGAGCAGCGAGGCTTCATCCTGAGAGCCACTACCGAAATCATCGAAGAATTTCACCACGCGGCCGCCGATGGCGAGGTGGCCCTCGCTCAATCCGCTACCGCGGAAGAACGTGGTGGTAGCGGCGAGGAATCGGTTGGAGAAACGCTGCGCCTCGACCCACCTCATGACAGTCCAGAGGAGAAACCGATCACTGTCCTGGGCTGCTGTGCAAAAGATGACTTTGATGAGATCTGCCTGACGATGTTGCAACAGTTGCTTACCGGCAAACTCGCTGCCTTCGACGTTGTATCAGCGGGTACTCTCAGTTCTGATATCGTGGGCCGGATCGAGAAGGTCAATCCGGACCTGGTGATTATTTCGTCGCAGGCCCCAACAGGCGGGGCAGAGACTCGGTATCTGTGCAAGAAGCTTCGAAAACAATTTCCTAAGCTGAAAATTATCGTTGGGCGGTGGGGATGCACCAGCGAAAAGCGAGACGTGGTTCAGCGGATGAAAGGTAGTGGCGCTGACTCCACTGCGGTCACTCTCTCCGAGGGTCGCGAAATCGTTTTGAAGACCGCCGAAATGATCGAGGCAGAGATTCAATCGGTACAGCCGACCGTTGCCGTAAGCGCGTAGGCGTTGTCGATATACACCGACTCGCGATGAGTGGAACTCTTACCGACTTCGCCGCCGCGAGTCTTCGGGTGGCGAGGCAAGGGCTTTGTCCGAAATGTCCTTACGGCACCAAGCACCGGGCCAGCGGATGCATTTGACCGCAGTGTAGGCCTGCAGTTTAGCCGCGGCAATCGAATTGCCGACGGCTGTCACTGCCAGAACGCGGCCACCGTTCGTCACGACTTGACCGTTCTCCAGGCGAGTTCCTGAGTGAAACACTTTGACATCGGGTAGCGCTGCGGCTTCTTCTAGCCCGCGAATTGGCCGCCCCTTCTCATAGTCGCCAGGGTAACCTTCGCTTGCCATGACTACGCAAACACTAGGACGTTCGTCCCATTGCAACGGCGGCAGTTCATCGAGCCGGCCGTCGATCGTTGCTTCGAAGATGTCAACAATATCCGTCTTCAGCCGCATCAGCAGCGGTTCGCATTCGGGATCTCCGAGACGGACGTTGTACTCCAGCACCTTCGGTCCTTGGTGGGTCACCATCAACCCCGCGTACAACACGCCCTTGAACGGCTGGCGGCCGCGTTTCATCGCGTGGATCGTTGGCACGAGAATATGCTCTTCGATCCAGGCGAGCATCCTGGCATCGACGAGCGGAGTGGGACAGTAAGCGCCCATGCCGCCCGTGTTGGGACCAGTGTCGCCATCGTGTGCCGGCTTATGATCCTGAGCCGGGGGAAGCGTCAGAATGGTGCGTCCATCCGTGAAGGCGAGCACGCTCGCCTCGTGACCGTCAAGCCGTTCTTCGATAACGATTTGACGGCCGGCGACACCGAACTCATTCTGCCGACCAATGCGATCGATCGCTGACAGAGCATCGCGCCGGGTGGTGCAGACCACCACGCCTTTCCCGGAAGCCAGGCCATCGGCTTTGATCACCAGCGGAACGTGCTCGTCATCGCTCGGATAGCGATCGACGATAAATCGCGAAGCCGAATCGGCATCGCGAAACACGTGGTAATCGGCGGTGGGAACGTCGGCCTGTCGCAGCAGGTTTTTGCAGAAGACCTTGCTACCCTCCAGCTGAGCCGCGGCCTTGGTGGGCCCGAAGATTCGTAGCTTTGCCTTTTGGAAGGCGTCGACGATACCGGCAACCAGTGGAGCTTCGGGGCCGACGACGGTAAGGCCAATGCCTTTTTGCTGAGCGAATTTCACCAGGGCCGGACTGTTGTCCGCTGCGATATCGACGTTTTCAGCTTTCGCTTCCGTGGCGGTTCCGGCGTTCCCTGGAGCGACGTAGACTCTCTCGACACGCGCACTCTGAGCGATTTTCCAGACGAGTGCATGTTCCCGGCCACCATTGCCAACCACCAACACCTTCATCCGGCAACCCTCTTCGCCACTGGCGATGGACGCTAGTCCGCTTTTACTCAATCAGAGTTCGGCCAACACCAGCCGTGCTTCACGTCAACCAAATATAACGCTTGTCACGCAGAGTCGGCAGTTGCCGTCGTACCGAATAAGTCTCTCTTGGCCGAACCACAGATAGGCAAAGAGTAAGTGAAAACGAGTTGCCAGCAAAAAATAAGGCGGGACCTAAGAATTGTGGCTGGCGCGCAACTAGGACTTCAATCCCGCATACTCAACAGCGGGTTGGTGCACAGCACACAAGGGTAGCGCGTGATCCCTTAGCTGAGGACTGGCGGCGATTGACGCAACCTTTTACGCAGCGTCTAGTTGACAAGCCAGCAGACTTGGGTAATAAAGCGTCATGTTCGTGAAAATAATCACGAAGCGCGAGTGTTTGTTGCGGCGGATAGCTCATCTTATTGCCGCAGCGGGACTTGCAGACCTAGCTTCCCTCCCAACTGGCTGGTCGTAAAAGCATGAAGCTTACCGTCCATTTGGGATCCGTTCGATTTGTGACGGTTACCTAGCCAGGCGTTGTCTAGTTATGGCCAAAAAATTGTCAGTGGCCGAGATGCTCGCCGCTGCTCGCGCTGAAAAGCAGAAGGGCGAGAGCGCTCCTCCTAGCCCCGAAACTCCCGGTTCTCTGCCCGCCGCCGCGGAACCTGAGGCAACGCCCCCCCAGGCAACGAGCGAGTCCGTTGCGGCCTCCGCCGAGGCACCAGTCACGCCAACGCCGCCGACTAAGCCAGCATCGGCCATGAGCGTTGCCGAGATCATGGCAGCCGCCCGCGCAGCGAAGGCTGGTGGAGCAAAACCCGCTTCCGAGTCGCCGGCTGCAACTCCCGCAGCCCCGACCGCCCCGGCCAAACCCGCCGCGGCGATGAGCGTTGCAGAAATCATGGCAGCGGCACGGGCAGCGAAAACGGGTGGCGCCGCAGCCCCTGCTCCGCCCCCCGCGGCTCCGACGAAACCAGCACCAGCAGCTCCCGCAGCGAAAGCCGAAACTGCTGCACCGGTTTCGACCGGACCAAAAGATACAGCGAGCATCCTCGCTGCCGCACGCAAGACTTCGAAGCCGGGCCCGATCACCAAAGCCGAAGCTGCTGCCAAGTCGGCACCTGCCGCACCGGCCGCGAAGAAGAAGATCGAAGTTCCGCCGATGCCTGCCAAACCCGAATACGCACGGACTCCGGTCGCTTCGGGTGAGCCGCAAGACCGTCGCAGCTTCATGGCCGCGGGTGCCGCCCTGCTCTTCGGTTCTCCGCTCGCGATCGGCTTTGCGACCTTGGCCGTCACACACCTGATGTGGCTGCTGGGCCTCGCCCGTTTTATGTTCCCGAATGTCCTGATCGAGCCGCCGACTCGGTTCAAGGTTGGCTTCCCCGATACGCTCGCCCCTGGGCAGGTTGAATCCAAATTCATCCCGCAGTTCGGCGTCTGGATCGTGAAGTACGAGTTTGAGGGCGCCCCGATGATTTACGCCCTTAAAGCGGTCTGCACGCACCTGGGCTGCACTCCGAACTGGCTGGAAGCTGAGCAGAAGTTCAAATGTCCCTGCCATGGCAGCGGCTTTTATAAAGATGGAATCAATTTCGAAGGTCCTGCGCCTCGGCCGCTGGAACGCTATGCGATTAGCATCGCCGACGACGGCCAGTTGCTGGTCGACAAGAGTCGCACCTTCAACCAGGAACTTGGCGGTTGGAACGACCCGGCTTCGTTCGTGTCGGTCTAAGCCGATCTAAGCCAGCCGCTGCCGCATGGTGGCGGTCCGGCGGAAGTAGTTGTTGAACCTTGGTGCCTAATTTGGCTGAAGCGGGATCGCTTCAGCGACTTCGAGTCAGCCCAATTCATAGCTTGCAGAGTTTTCATGGCCACGATCGGCGAGCGCGTTAAAGAGTCGCAAATCTGGAAGAGTATTTTCCGGCATCCTGCGCCACTGGATCGGCGCAATCGCATCGTGGTGATGCTGACCAACTTCTTCCTGCATCTGCATCCGGTATCGATCAAAAAGCAGGGCATCGCGCTCAGCTTCACCTGGTGCATGGGCGGAGTGACGTTTTTCCTGTTTCTCGTGGAAACCGTCACCGGCGTGCTGCTGATGTTTTACTATCGGCCGACGCTGGAATGGGCATACAACGACATTCTTGCCCTGCGCGATGTCACCAGCATGGGCATCCTTCGCGAATTGCATCGCTGGGGTGCGCACGCCATGGTGATTACTGTGTGGCTGCACATGTATCGCGTGTTCCTCACCGGCAGCTATAAACCGCCGCGAGAGTTCAACTGGGTGATCGGTGTCATCTTGCTCCTGCTTACGCTGCTGTTGTCCTTTACCGGCTATCTTCTGCCGTGGGATCAGCTGGCCATTTGGGCTATTACCGTCGGTTCGAACATGGCTCGCGCCACACCGTTCCTGGGGTACGAAGGACCCGGTGCGCAGCTGCTAGTCGTCGACGGCGTGCCTCTGATTACGAATATGTCTGACGCGCGCTTCGGCCTGCTGGGAGCGCGTTTCGTCGGTGAAGAAACGCTGAACCGCTTCTACGTGTTGCACTGCGTGGCCATTCCGCTCGCCGTGTCGCTGCTGCTCGCCATTCATTTCTGGCGAGTTCGCAAGGACGGTGGCATCAGCGGTCCGCTGTAGTTTGCGTATTGTGAGACGGTAATTGACTCACCCGGCGAGAATTCGCGACATCGATCGATCCAACTAACACCGCCTAGACTCGATAGCCACGTCATGCACGGTCAAGCTGATGCAACATTTCTGGGACAGATCGCGGGCTTTTTGGGCTCGTTCTATCTGTTCATGGCCGTCGTCAACGGCGTCGCCGCGCTTGTCCTTTGGACGAGTCCGAATCAGCGTCCCGTACTTCGATTTGGTCGCGCGGGAATCTCTGGGGCCGCACTTTGCCTCTTCGCCGCCCTCTTCTTCCTGCTGATTTCGCCGATTGCCTACAGCGGCGATCCTGACTGGATGCGGGCCATTTCACTGCCGGCTGCCGTGCGCAACGGCATCAATCGCTTGATGAACCCGACCGTGTATACGCTCGGTTCGTTCTTCTTGTTACTCGCAGTGTTTTTGCTGCGAAAGATTTTCGTCCGGCCGGCCGTCGCGTGGACATTACTCAATCTGGGCATGCTGCTAATGGGCATGTCGCTGACCGATCCGAACTTTGCAGCCATTGTCACCAAGCCCGATAACGTGCCGATCGTCGGCCTGATCCTGCTGCTCGGTTTCTTCACCTGGCTGGCCGGTTGGAAGGCGGTGCAAAACGATGAGCGCCGCAAGCAGGGACTGGAACCACTCGAGGCTCTCGACCGTGAGAAAGTGCTCGTCTGGCCGGATCTGGTCTATACCGAACTGATCTGCATGGTCGTGCTCACAGCCGTGCTACTGGTCTGGGCGATCGCTCTGAAGGCACCGCTAGAAGAACCAGCGAGCGCCGTGAAAACGCCAAACCCGTCGAAGGCCCCTTGGTACTTCCTCGGATTGCAAGAGATGCTTGTGTACTACGATCCATGGATGGCGGGCGTCGTGCTACCGAGCCTCGTGGTCTTTGGCTTGATGGCCATCCCGTACATCGACTTCAACAAGAAGGGAAACGGCTACTACACGATCGAAGAACGGCCGTTCGCCTATTTGACGTTCCAGTTCGGTTTTCTGGTCCTCTGGGTGACGCTGATCGTGATGGGCACGTTCCTGCGAGGCCCAAACTGGAACTTCTTTGGACCTTACGAGCCGTGGGATCCGCACAAGGTCGAAGTTCTGAACAACATGGACCTGTCGGAGTACTTCTGGGTGATCATGCTCAACGGCAGTCGCCCGGCACCGCCTGAAGGCGCCGGTACCGCGGCAAAGCTCGGCTTTGCATTGCTACGAGAGCTGCCGGGCATTTTGTTGGTCATTGGGTACTTTGTGATGATCCCGCCGCTGCTGGTGGTCATTAGCCGGTTCTTCCAAGGTTTGTTCATCCGAATGGGTTTTATCCGCTACATGGTAATGACCAACCTGCTGCTGTTCATGATGCTCCTGCCGCTGAAGATGTTGTGCCGGTGGACGTTCAACTTGAAGTACTTCGTCGCCCTTCCCGAATACATGCTGAACTTTTAGCCTGCTCGGCCCGCCGTTTACCGCGGCGAGGCGGAGAAGAGAACTATGCCCGCAACCGAATCAACCTGGCGCAATTCACAGCTACTGCACCGCATCTTTGCGGTGACGGGCGTGCTGCTGACCATCGCCACCATCTGGATGTTCCAGGCCGACTACTCACGGCGCTGGAAGGGCTACCAGGCCGATGTGGTGAACGTCGACCTGAAAATGAACGCCTGGCGACAAGAACAGTTCGCCACCGAGGCAGCACTGCGCGAGCATGAACAGCTAACGTCAGCCGTACAGAAGGCGACCTCGCAACCGATCGACGAAAACCTGCTGGCAGCTTTCAAGGCCGAGTGTGCCGAAGCGTCGTCGCGTACCGGCGACGAGTTCCACAACGACCCGGTCGACTTCACGCAAATCGATGCCGACGCTGCCAAATTGAAAGACCAGGCGCAAACAGCCGCCGACAAGCGCGCTGCTGCGGACCAGGCCGCAACTGCAGCCGAAAAAACGCCGGAAGATTCGGAGCTAGCTGAACAAGCCATTCAGGCCGAGCGTGAGGCTAGTCAAGCAGAGTCCGACGCCAGCCGCACTCGCCAGCGATTGCTCAAGCGTCTGGCGGACATCGTCGAGGATGCGAAAAACCTCGAACTTCGCGTGCTGCAAGTCCGGAAATTTACTTCAGCCGAGCTCGACGCCGCGCGCGCGAATCTCGACATCGCCGTGCGAGACAATGCCGATGCAAACGCCCGCGAGCGGGTTCAGGAGAACATCGACACGGTCCAGCAGCGTCTGAGCACCCTGAACCTGAACTACCAGTCTCTGTCGGCCCATCGGAAAGAGCTCGAAGGCCTTCATCGTCAGATGACGTCCGATGCCGATGCGGCGCGAAAGCAGCTAGACGAGAGCATCGCCGGACTTAACCGCCTGAAGACTACCTATCAGGAAAAACGCGAGACGTGGGTCGACTTCTGGGGCCCACTCCCGGTCCCAGGGAAAAAGATCCTGACGTTGCCGATTCTCGACGCCTTCATGTCGCCTCGGCGTCCAGATAATCTGTGGGCCGAAGGGCTGGAGCAGGATTACAACTTCCGCAAGGTGCGCCGATTTGACCGCTGCACGACCTGCCATGGCTCCATGCAGAAGAGCATGCCGGGTGAGGCAACCACTCCTGCCTATGTGAGCGAGCAGCTGTTTCAGGTCCAACTGCCGGCGATTCCGCCCGAGAGTCTGCCGGCTGAAGCACTCGACGAAGACGGTTTGCCGAAACCGTCGGCGCTTATCGACGTGCTCGGCATCCGCCTGGCTGACGAAGGTTTGCTTGATCCGAACGACGTTACTGTCAGCCTGGTGCAACCGAAGTCTCCCGGGGCTCGTGCCCAGGTCGTCACGCCTGAAGGGCAACCCAGCGAAGTAGAAGCAGACGAGATTCGCCAGACTTTCGCCCAACTGACGGGCCCTCGTTTGGCACCGGCCGATGAGTATCCACGTTTGCCAGGACTTTTGGTCGGCGACGTGATCGAAACCATCAACGGAAGTGAGTACCTGGACGCCAAGCGTGCTGCAGCGGTTCTCGTTGACCTCGCTCGCAGCGGTCAACCAATCACGCTGCAGATCCGCCGCGGCTTGCCGAACCCGTACACCTCTCACCCGAGGTTGGATCTTTTCATCAGCGATTCCAGCCCACATCCAGTCGGCCGATTCGCCTGCACCATCTGTCACGACGGCCAAGGAAGCGCAACCGACTTTGTCTGGGCTTCTCACACGCCCAACACGGTCCTTGATCAAGAAGAATGGACAAACAAGTACGGCTATTTCGACAACCACCACTGGATCTATCCGATGTATCCAGAACGGTTCAACGAAGCGTCGTGCCTTAAGTGCCATCACAATGTGGTTGAACTCGAGCCGAGCGAGAAGTTCCCCGAGGCGCCCGCACCGAAGCTCGTGCATGGCTACCACCTCATTCGAAAATACGGCTGCTACGGCTGTCACGAAGTGAACGGCCATGACGGTCCCACACGTCGAATTGGTCCTGATCTACGGCTGGAACCAAATTACTTTGCGATCGCCCAGGAACTACTCGTCGAACGCCGGCTGCCGGCAACCGTCGAGCGGCTTCAAGGGCAGCCGAGTGGCGATGGCGCAGCAGAAGGCGGCGCAGACCAGGCCGCTAACGCTGGCAAAGCGCAAGAAGTTGAAGAGCTGATCGAACTCGCCCGCAACGTCGTTCGCCGTCCCGAAGACAACGAGGTACGCAACGATCTTCGCCAGCGGATCGAAGCTGACTCTCAATTGCCTGCCGAAGAGCAGGTTCTGCCTGCGGATGTCCACAAACTGGCCGCCCTGCTCCGCGACGTAGAAACTCCCGGCAAGCTCCGCAAGCCGGGGCCGAGCCTGCGGTACATGACGTCCAAGCTTGACAACGAATTCACCTACGACTGGATTCGCAATCCGCAGAATTTCCGTCCCGACACACGCATGCCGCGATTCTTCGGCCTCTGGGACCACCTTGAGAACGAAGACGCCAAGGGCTCGCTCGAAATGTCTCAGGCCCGCGAGCCGATCGAGATTTTGGGAACGGTCGAGTACCTGAATGCCTACTCGCAGAAATTCGAGCCGCTGCCAAAGGCGGAAGGGATTTCGGATTGGACTCAGGATGAGAAGATTACTCGCGGAAAAGCACAGTTTGAAACCCGAGGCTGTCTGGCTTGCCACTCACACAAGGATTTCCCAGACGTCGAGAAATACCGCCGGCCGAACGAAATCGTCCAAGGCCCGGATCTTTCGGGCGTGGGCAACAAGTTCGACCCGGCTGTAAATCTTAATGGCCGTGACTGGCTCTATAGCTGGATCAAGGAACCAACTCGCTACCACCCTCGCACAGTGATGCCGAACCTCTATCTCGACCCGGAGAAAAGCAGCGAAGGCAAGACGTTCGACCCGGCCGACGATATCGTCGACTACCTGCTCTCGGCTTCGAAGGTCGATTGGAAGCTCGATCCCGACGCTCAAAAAGCCCGTTCCAAGGAAGCGAAGCCCCTCTCCGAGCAGGACCTGCAGGCCCTCAAGGCGCTGACGCTTGAGTATCTCAACGAAACGTTCTATGCAGATGCCGCGGAGGACTACTACGAAAAGGGCATCCCGCCAGAGATGCGGAGCGAGCTCAAGGGAGCCGAAGTTGAGCTCATCGTTGAACCGGGCCAGTCGCTTACCGATGCCCAGCGATTGCGTTACATCGGCAAGCGCACCATCAATAAGTACGGCTGCTTCGGCTGCCACGATATTCCCGGCTTCGAAGACGCGAAACCGATCGGCACCGGTCTAGCCGATTGGGGTCGTAAGGACCCGTCGAAGCTGGCGTTCGAGCACATCACGCATTACATCGAGCATGGTCATGGCCACGCGGCAGGTCATTCCTCGTCGGCGGGCGGACATGACAGCGAGCTGCGCGGAAGTGCCAACCCGGCATCCAGCCCCGCACTAGCGCATCCAGCCGAGCGAGGTGCGCCGACGCAACCGGTCACGAGTGCAGAAATTGCTCAGGACGAGGAATCGCTCGAAGCCCGCGAGCGTTCAGACTACTACACCCATCAGATCGAGCACGGCAGCCGTATTGGCTTCCTCTGGCAGAAGCTCAAGGAACCGCGCAGCTACGACTACGAAAAAACGCAGAACAAGCGTTACAACGAACGGCTGCGCATGCCGCAGTTCCCGTTCGATGCCCAGGAGCGAGAAGCGGTCGCCACGTTTGTACTCGGCCTGGTCGCGGAACCGCCCACACCTAAGTACGTGTACCAGCCAAATGAGCGAAGCCGAGCGATTCTGGCGGGCCGGGAGGCAATCGACAAATTCAATTGCGCCGGCTGTCACATTCTGAGCGGCGATCAGCTTCGTCTGTCCTTCGCTCAGGATGAATTCGGTCCACAGACGGTCGACAACCTCTATCCGTTCCTTCGCCCGGACTTCAGCCCTAAGGCACTCGCCGCTTCCGCCCAAAGCGATCGTCGGGACTTTTTCCATGCCACGATCGAAGGCTTGCCGAGTCTCGGCAGGGACGGCCTGCCTCGGGTGATTGACCTGGAAGGCGTTCCGATTGAGGGGGATGAGCCCTACAACCCGAGCGAAGTTGGCTACGCGATCGATCTCATGCAGCCGACGCTCATCGCGGGCAATCCATACCTGACCGGCCAAGGACCCGTTGTGCCCCTGCAGCGACAGATTGAGCGGCATCACGCGTCACACGGCGGTGCACTCACGAAGTACCTGCTGCCGCGGGTGACCGCAATGGAAGCGGAAGTGAATCCGAATGCCAATGGCGCGGAAGCGTACGGCTGGCTGCCGCCCCCCTTGATGGGAGAAGGCGCCAAGGTCCAGCCGAGTTGGCTGAACGACTTCCTGCTGGAACCCTATGCCATTCGCCCAGCGACCCTCCTGCGAATGCCCAAGTTCAACATGTCGAAGCAGGAAGCAGCCGACCTGGTGAACTACTTCGCCGCCAAAGATAATGCTGAATACCCTTATGAGGCCAGCACCTCACGAGACAGCGGGCAACTCGCCCGTCGCGAGGCGGAGTATCGCCAGCGAATCGAGCAGAACGGCGACGGCGAGGCGGGCGCGGGGGGCAGCGAGTCCGGCTCTCCGGAGGGCAGCGGCAGCCAAGAGGGTACCGGCAGCGACGCAGGCCGGGAATCAGGCCAATCCTCGCGCTTCGATGATGCGATGAAGATCGTTGTCAACAACAACTACTGCGTGAAGTGCCACGCCGTCGGAGATTTCGAAGTCCAAGGCAGCCCGCGCGCCAAGGCGCCCAACCTGGCCGACGTTTACCGTCGCTTGCGGCCGAAGTATCTGCGTGACTGGATTGCCAATCCGAAGATGATTCTGCCGTACACACCAATGCCGGTGAACATCCCGTACAAGCCGGGCGAACCGCACCTGGGTGGCGTCAGTCAGGAGCTTTACCACGGCACCAGCATCGAACAAGTGGATGCTCTCGTAGATTTGCTGATGAACTTCGACGGCTACGCGCGTCGCCAAACGCGAATCGCCGATCTCGTAAAACCGGCTACCAGCGGTGAAACGCAACCAGGGGCCGAAGGTGCCCCGGGCGCAGAGACAGGCGGCAATGCCGAGTCACCAACCGGCGCCGGAGCATCGAACTGAAGTCGCTATCGACCGTTGCCCGGAAGCCGTCGCTTCCGGCAAATATCAGCCAGAAAACAACACCGGAAAACATCACGGGAATGGTTATCGCAAGCTGCTCGCACTACAATGAAAACAGCGTGCAGCCTACCTACCGAGAGTCAATGAGCGCGCAATTCGCATTGACCTCTTCCCGCCTCATGCTCGCCTGAGGAACGAAGGCGAACCTAATTTGCTCGGCGACGCTTAAGACGGGCGATCGGCCGGACAGGAGACATTAGTACGATGCGTTTCTTTTTTGCTTTTGCACTTGTCGCCAGCCTGCTGACAACCTCGGCAGTTCAGGCGCAAGGATTCGGTAACCTCACGGCAAAGTTCGTTGTGAAGGGCAAAGCCCCGGCGGCTGCTAAGCTCGATATCAACAAAGATCCGCAGTTCTGCGGCAAGCATAAGCTCGTCGACGAAACCGTCGTTGTGGGCGAGGATGGCGGACTGGCAAACGTCGTCGTGTTCCTGTCGCCAGCCATTGGGCAGAAGGTTCCGGCAAATCCTGCGTTGAAGCGAGATGCCGAAGTGACGCTCGACAATGCGAATTGCCGTTTTGCTCCTCACATCGTCGTCGTTACGACCGACCAGAAGCTTGTCCTGAAGAACAGCGATCCAGTCGGCCACAACTCGAAGGTCGATCTGTTCAACAACGCCCCGTTCAATGATCTGATTCCGGCGGGCGGCGCAGTCACCAAGTCGATCAGCAAGGCAGAACGCGTTCCGGCCGGAGTGAGCTGCAACATCCACCCGTGGATGCGGGCTTACCTGGTTGTTCGCGACAACGCATACACCGGTGTGAGCGACGAGCAAGGCAACCTTAAGATCGAAGGTATTCCAGCCGGCGAATGGGACTTCACCGTCTGGCACGAAACCGGATACGTGAAGGGTCAACAGAAGGGTAAGGACCTCGGTTGGAAGCGCGGCAAGGTCAAAGTGAAGATCGAAGACGGCAAAGACGCTGACCTGGGCACCGTTGAAGTGCCGGCCGACTCTTTGAAGAAGTAGTCTGCGAGTAGCGCAGTCAAACACCGGAGCGAGAACTGTCGCTTCGGTCGAAGTTCTCGTGTTAGACAGATGCAAGTAGCAACCACTCAGTGTCTACCGGCGAAAGATTTGTTCGATGACAGGAGTTGGGCTTTGAGCACAGGTCAACCTCTTCCTGCGAGCCGCAATGTTGCGCTCGCAGCCATGGCGATTGCTACGGCGCTGGTCCTGGTTGGTTGCGAGCGTTCGCTGGCTCCTGCGGTGCAGGTGAGCAACGCGGATGTTGCCATCCTGCGTAAGGCGCTCGGCAGTGAAGACGAAGCGGCAGCCGGTGGTAGCGCCGTCGCAGCGGCTGAACCGACCGGATTCGGCACGCTTCGCGGCCGTTTCACATTGGTCGGCGACGCCCCAGAACGCTCCGCTTTGGATGTCAACAAAGAGCAGCAGGTCTGTGCACCGGGCGGCATGAAAGTGCTGAGCGAGTCTCTCGTCGTCGATCCATCAAGCGGCGGCATCAAGGACGTGTTCATCTACCTGAACCAAAAGATCCCGCTTGATGACGCCAAATGGGTGCACGAGTCGTATGCATCCACCGCGACGGAGCCGGTCGTATTCGACCAGAAGCAGTGCATCTTTCTGACCCATGGACTGGCAATGCGAACGGGTCAGCCGCTGAAAATTCTCAATAGCGATCCGATCGGTCACAATACGAACATCCAAGGCGGCGGCGGCGCTCAACCATTCAACCAGACGGTCAGCGCCGGCGGCGAGATCAAGTATGAGCCCAAAGGTGAAGCGGCCTCGCCATTCGACGTGACCTGCAGCATCCACCCGTGGATGTCGGCGAAGATGTTGGTGCGCAACAGCCCTTACTTCGCTGTAACGAAGGCCGATGGCTCGTTCGAGATTGCCAATGTTCCTGCCGGTGTGCCACTCGAGTTTCGGGTTTGGCAGGAAAAATCGGGCTTCGTCCAGAATGTGAGCGTCGATGGCCAGGCCGTCGTGTGGAGCAAAGGCAAGCTTCCGGTCACCCTGCAGCCGGAGCAGAACCTGGAATTGAACGTCGCAGTGGATGTGTCGGCGTTTTCGAGATAGTCGCCGCGCCATGGCGGGCGGCTTGAGAAGGTGATGAAATCTATGACGTCGCGTCGGATGAAGTACGTATCGGCCGCAGTCCTGGCGGTGTTCGCGAGTGGCTGCGGCTCTCCACCGGCTGAGTTTCGCGAATACGCCACCTTCGCCTACAAGGTCGAACAATCCATTGGCGACGACTTCAAGTTCGCGTCATCCCAGCAAGAGAACGTCGACACCATCATGGCGTCGCTGTTCGGCACGCCGGATCAACCAACCCTGCCGAAGCTCGAAGGCGTCGACCTCAGCCAGGTGGTGAGCCTGCCGAAGCTCAGGATGGCTGCTGGCGCTGTGGGAAGTGATGAAGAAGGCCGTCCGCGTGGTCTGTACCGCGAGCACTGCGCACACTGCCACGGAGTCACCGGAGACGGCGCAGGGCCCACGGCGGTTTTCCTCAATCCTTACCCACGCGACTATCGCCCTGGAAAATACAAATTCAAGTCGACGCCGGTCGGCTCGAAGCCAACGCATGAGGATCTAACCAAGATTGTTTACGACGGTATTCCGGGCACCGCCATGCCGTCGTTCAAGCTGCTGCCAGCCGACGAAGTTGACGCTCTCGTCCACTACGTTCGCTACCTGAGCATCCGCGGCGAGACGGAACGTGGCCTGCTCACACTGTTGGCCGATACGGAAGAAGGCCAACCGCTGGTCGACATTCACTCCAAAGACCCAGCCGTCATGCAAGAGCAACTGGCGCTAGTGACGGACACCGTCAGTCAAGTCGTTGAACGCTGGGCCACCGCCGGCGAGTCGGTTGTGAACATCCCGCCCCGGCCGTCCATGAATGGCGACGAATTGACGGCTTCGATCGACCGCGGCCGCGACTTGTTCTATGGCACGATCGCCAACTGCGTGAAGTGCCACGGCGACGCAGCTCTCGGAGATGGCCAGACAACCGACTACGACGAATGGGCCAAGGAGTTCATGCAGCCGAACGATCCGGCCAGTGCCGATCCGTACGTAGCCCTTGGCTTGCTTCCACCGCGCACGATCAAGCCGCGCAACCTTCGACTGGGCATTTATCGCGGCGGTAATCGCCCGATCGATATCTTCTGGCGAGTACGCCTGGGCATTGAAGGAACTCCGATGCCGGCAGCGACGCTTAAACCCGAGGGTGATCCGAACGCCAAGGGTCTGACCGAGAATGACATCTGGGACATCGTCAACTACGTGCAGTCATTGCCCAGCGAGGCGATCAACGATCCGCACGATGCGGTGCCGCAAAATCTACGTGAGCGACTGTGACGATAGTTTGATGCCGCTCGATACGGCGGCAGCTAATTACCCCAACCTGGCAGATACCAAGTTCGATCGCGGGCCGCCACAGCCCTTGGAGATACCGACGTGGGACGTTTCTGGAGCTTGCTGTTTCTCGCGGTACCGATACTCGGCGTGGGAACGTTTGCCTGGGCAATGGCCGACCTCTGGCCGCTCGAAGGACATTGGCTGCCCGTGAACATCAACGATCACGGACAGGTCATCGACAACCTGTTCATGTTCATCTTGCTGTTGACCGGCGCCATTTTCATCGGCACCGGCCTGACGCAGTTTTGGTTCATGTGGAAGTACGACGCGTCGAAGAACGTTCAGCCGGTCGAGTATACGCACGGCAGTCACACGCTGGAGGTGGTTTGGTCGATCATCCCGGCTGCGACGCTGCTGTTCATCGCCATCTACCAGATGAACGCCTGGGCCGACGCCAAGATGCGTCGGCCGGTGCTCGAAAGCGGCCAGGTGAAGCCGCCGCTGGCCGTCGTGACCGGTCGTCAGTTTGAGTGGCGCATCCGCTACGCGGGTTTTGACAACCAGATTGGTACGCCCGACGACGTGGAAGTGGTGAACGATCTGCACGTGCCGATCAATGAAGAAGTGGTGCTGAAAATTCAGAGCATGGACGTACTGCACAGCTTCTTTCTGCCCAATATGCGCACCAAGCAGGACCTTGTCCCGGGCATGCAGCAGTACGTCTGGTTCCGAGCGAACAAGAATGGCCGGTTCGACATCGTCTGTGCCGAACTTTGCGGCTGGGGACACTACAAGATGCGCGGCCGCCTGACGGTGGAAAGCCGCGAGGACTTCGATCGTTGGTTGGCCGGCGCCTACGCAGCACAAAACAAAGCCGAATTCACGGCTAGCACGGGAGACGAGTAGTGAGCAGCACAGCCTATCCAGCGCACGGCGAAGGGGCTCACGGCCACCGATCGATGTCGGCCGGTGAGTTCGTCCGCACGTACGTGTTCTCGCTGGATCACAAGATTATCGGTCTGCAGTTCCTCTTCAGTACCTTGTTGTGGTTCCTGGTTGGCGGCCTGCTCGCGCTGGGCATCCGCTGGCAACTCGCCTGGCCATGGCAGGACATGCCGGTCATCGGCCGCATGCTCTTCTCCGCCGAAGGCGGGCAGATCTCGCCCGAGTTTTACACCACGCTGTTCACGATGCACGCGACGGTGATGATCTTTTTCGTGATCATCCCGATTCTCGCCGGTGCTTTTGGAAACTACCTGATCCCGCTCATGATTGGCGCGGACGACATGGCGTTTCCGACGCTCAACATGCTTAGCTACTGGTTCATGTGGCCGGCGTTCATCCTGATTGGCATGAGCTTTCTCTGGCCGCCGTATGGTGCCGGCGGTGGGTGGACGAGCTACCCGCCGCTTTCTGCCGTGTGGGAAGCTGCGCCGGGTAGCCATTGGCCGCAAACGCTTTGGTTGCTTGGAGTCACCTGCGTCGGTATCTCGTCGATGATGGGTTCGGTCAACTACTTGACCACCATCATTCAGATGCGTGCTCCCGGCATGACGATGTTCCGTCTGCCGATGACCATCTGGGGCATGTTCATCACGGCCGTGCTGCAAGCGTTCGCACTGCCAGTCCTCACGGCCGCTGGCTTCATGCAGCTTACCGATCGGATGATCGGGACTGGCTTCTTCCTGCCGGAAGGCCTGGTGGTGAACAACTCGGAGATGGCTACCGGCGGTGGTCAGCCGCTGCTCTGGCAGCACTTGTTTTGGTTTTACTCGCACCCGGCCGTGTACATCATGATTCTGCCGGCGATGGGCATGGTCAGCGACATGATCGCCTGCTTCGCCCGCAAGCCGCTCTTTGGCTATAAGCCAATGGTGTACAGCATCTCGGGCATCGCCGGGCTTGGGTTCATCGTTTGGGGTCACCACATGTTCGTCTCGGGCATGAACCCGATGCTCGGCATGGTGTTCATGGTGTCGACGATGATGATCGCCCTGCCCAGCGCCGTGAAGGTGTTCAACTGGCTCGGCACCATCTGGGGCGGGCAGATTCAGTTCACCACGCCGATGCTGTTTTCGCTCTCGTTCGTCTCGATGTTCGTCATCGGCGGTCTGTCCGGCATCTTCATGGCTGCCACTCCGGTCGACATCTTCATTCACGACACCTACTTCATCGTGGCTCACTTTCACTACGTGCTCTTCGCGGGCACTGCGATGGCAGTCTTCGGAGCCATCTACTTCTGGTTCCCCAAGATGTTCGGCAGGATGATGAACGACGACCTCGGGAAGGTGCATTTCTTCCTGACGTTCCTGTTCCTCAACGGCACGTTCTTCACGATGCACATTCTCGGCGCCGTCGGCTTCCCCCGCCGCTATGCCGATCCTTACGACTTCGAAACGTTCCGCCACCTGCAGCCGCTGAATCAGTTTATGACGATCTGCGCGATTGGCATGGTCGCCTCGCAGATTCTGTTTGCCTACAACTTCATCAGCAGCATCTTCTTCGGCCGACCTTGCGGGCGCAATCCGTGGGGTGCGAATAGCCTTGAATGGTGCGCTCCGAGTCCACCGGGGCACGGCAACTTCGACTTCCAGCCGGTCGTCTATCGCGGCCCGTATGAATACGGCTCTCCCGAAGTCGACACCGACAACTATCCGCAGTGGCAACCGCCGCCGGCTGACCCGCGTCGCATCGTGCCCCCAGATCATCACTGATGCCGGTGGTTGTAACCGGCGAGCGGGAGCCATGAGCCTCCTGGTAAATAAGCAACCGGACCCTCAATCTACATCTTCTAGTGAACGACCTCCGCACCACCACCGTCTCCCCCTGGCCTCATCGTCTGGCGGTGCTGCTTGCGCTGGTGACTTTCCCGCTGATCTGGGTCGGTGGCCTGGTGACGACCTACGACGCCGGAATGGCGGTCCCGGATTGGCCGGGCACGTACGGTTACAACCTGTTTGCGTATCCGTGGAGCACCTGGCTGTTTGGACCCTGGGACCTGTTCATCGAGCATGGTCACCGCTTGCTCGGCGCGACTGTGGGAATGATTTCGATTGCACTGGCGGCAGTGGCCTGGCGGTTTGATGACCGGAAATGGTATCGGGATCTGACGGTCGCCGCTGTGGTGCTTGTCATCATGCAAGGCGGCCTGGGGGGGGCCCGCGTGATTTGGGACGAACGGCTGGTCGCTATGCTGCACGGCATCACGGGTCCAGCGTTTTTCTCGTTGGCTGCGATCTTGGCGGTTTGCAGTTCCAACGCCTGGCGTGCATACGCTCAGAGCGACCGCGTCAAGAACGGGCCGACGTTCGATGCTCGCTGGATGATCGGCGGCTGGTGGCTCGTTGGCCTCGCCTATCTGCAACTGATGGCCGGGGCCGTCATGCGCCATATTCCGCTCTGGGCGCCTCCGCAGCTGTTTCGGATCGCCGTGTTTTTTCACTTGGGGCTAGCTGCCGTCATTTGCGTTCAGGCTTTTTTGCTAGGCTGGAAGGCCTTACGTAGTAGTGAAGCGGAGCGGTGGCTGCGAGCTCCCGCTGTAGCGGTGATGGCGCTAGTGCTGTTGCAGATCGGACTGGGTGTAGCGACGTACGTGGCCAAGTATGCCTGGCCGGCTTGGGCTGAGGGGCTGACGATTGCCGCGACGCACGTCACCACCGAAAAAAGCATGTATCAATCGCTCGTCACGACAGCACATGTAGCAAATGGGTCACTGATTTTGGCAACATCCGCCGTGCTGGCCATCCGCGCGACCCGCCTGCGTTACCTGGCGGCTGGCTTGGGAGGCCTTATGACATTTTCTGGGGCGCTGAGAGCGGCATGAGTACGACATCGATTTCACTTCCCGAGCGCCGGATTGCCGTCCTGGCCCGCACGCGCGACTTTGTCGAACTGACGAAGCCCCGTATTGCTACGCTGATGCTGGTGGTGATTGCCGCCGCCGCGATTGCCGCCACTTGGGGTCAACTCGATCCCTGGATGGCCCTGCACGCCATGGTTGGCACGCTGCTCGTGGCTGGTTCCGCGAGCGCCGGCAATCAGATCATTGAACGCTTCCGCGATCGGCACATGCCGCGCACGGCCGACCGTCCGCTTCCTTCGGGACGCATGCTGCTCTGGGAGGCTGTGCTCTTCACAACTGCGACCGTCGTGGCAGGTACGCTTTACCTGCTCGCCACCGTCGGCTGGCAACCGGCCGCTTGGGCAGTGCTGACTTGGGTGCTGTACGTTCTCGTCTACACACCGCTCAAGCCGCTCACTTCGGCCAATACCGCGGTCGGTGCCGTCGCAGGGGCTTTGCCCGTGTTCATCGGCTGGACCGCAACCGGCGCAGCACTCGACTGGCGAGCCTTTGCTCTGTTCCTCATTCTCTACCTCTGGCAGTTTCCGCACTTCATGGCAATCGCCTGGCTCTATCGCGAGCAATACGGCCGGGCCGGATTGCAGATGCTGACGGTGGTCGATCCCACAGGCCGTCGCGCGGGAGTGCAAGCGGTTCTGGCGGCGACGGCTTTGATCCCAGTCGCGATTGTTCCGGCGCTCGCTGGTCCTGGTTACGGCGCCGCTGGCTACATCGTCCTGGTTGGATTGCTCGGTTTGGCTCAGCTCGGACTTTCCGTTCTGTTCTGCATGCAGCGGAGCGAGCAGTCGGCCCGCTGGCTGTTGCGAGCGTCGCTCATTTACCTGCCGCTAGTGCTGCTGATGCTCATGCTGTTCCCTTGGCTGTAGCGAAGAAGCAAAACACTCCGCCGCGAACCGCCGCGGTCGAAACCATTCAACCGGTTGCAAAACATGGCTGATCACGCACATTCGCACGACGACCATAGCCACGATCACGGTCATGGCCATGATCATGGCCACGGTCACATCAAGCTCGAATACCAGCCCGCCTTGCCGCTTCCCAACGGTAAGCTCTGCTTGTGGCTGTTCCTGTCGACTGAAATCATGTTCTTCGCCGGTCTGATCGGCACATACATCGTGCTGCGCTTTGGCGCACCACCCGGAAGCTGGCCCGCGCCGCACGATGTGCATCTGGCCGAATGGATTGGAGCAACCAACACGTTCGTCCTCTTGTGCTCGAGCGTCACGATTGTCCTCGCACTCGAGGCATCGCGCTCGAACCAGGCCGGCATCGCTCGCGGCTGGATGGCGCTAACGTTCCTGCTCGGCTGCTTGTTCCTGGGAATCAAGGGCTACGAGTACAACGCCAAATTCGAGCACGGCATTTATCCGGCTCATCCACGCAGCCTGCTGCACGACAAAGCGGACCTCTACTACGTGCAAGACGTTCGCATGCATTTGACCAGCAAGCGGAAAGAGCTCGAAGACAAAAAGAGTACGGAAGGCGCAACGCTCACAGAAGATGAAGAGAAGCAGCTCACCATGGTGAGCAATCTGCTGCAGAACCATGTGCAGTGGACGGAGCTCAAGGCCGCCCGCAACCAAGATACGCTGGAACGGAGGACGGCAATCGAGCTGCTGGCGGAGTCGGTTTATCCGCTGCATCACTCTCCTGCCGACCAGGAAGCGTACATCGCTCAGCTCGATCGCGAGGCTGCACAGCTGCAAAAGGATCTCGTGGCTATCAACCAGCAGCGTGACGAGTTGAAAGGGAAGCGAGAATCGACCGCCGGCGAAATGAGCACGCTGCAGAAAACTCTCGACTCGCTCAACGAGCGAAAAGCCGAGGCGGAGAAGCAGCTGCAAGAGTTGCAGACTCCTCCGGCGGAAGAAACCACTGCCACGCCGAGCCGCGAGACCTTCGTTGCTTTGCAGGATGAGTCTGGCAGCACGTCTCAGCCGTCAAGCCCGGCCGAGGAAAGCGGCAGCGAACCGGCAGCTGACCCGAAGCAGCAGGAGCTCGCGCAGCAGCTTAAGGAACTCGATGAGCAGCTTGGGCCGCAGCAAGAACGCGTCACATCGCTTGGCCGCGAGCTCGGCTCGACGGACGAGCTTATCGCTGCCGTCGATGCCCGCGCCACGGTTACCGAAGGCCGCTTGCAGATCATTCCAGTACTCAAAGAAGCGGAGCACGGCCTGAACGAAGAGTTCAAAGGCTGGCTGACGCTGCCCATGATGATCCCCAGCGGCAACATGTGGGCCAGCACCTACTTCCTGATGACCGGCTTCCATGCAATCCACGTCATCGTCGGTCTGATCGCGTTCGCGCTGATCCTGCCGATGCGTTTGGACTCGCGCAGGTCGCACATCCTGGAGAACACGGGCCTGTACTGGCACTTCGTCGACCTGGTGTGGATCTTCCTGTTCCCGCTGCTCTACTTGTTCTGAGAAGCAGACGGTAAAGCAGTTTACAGTAAACAATAACTGACCTCTGAACTCCGACCTCTGGTCCCTCCCCATGGAACACGGCCACAATACACGCGATGATCTCGAAGGCGCCCACGACAACCACGCGCCGCACGGCGTAGGTAAGTACGTGATGGTGTTTCTGGCGCTGTGCGTGCTCACCGCCATTTCGTTTGCGGTCGGCAATTCGCAGCAGCTGCGCGAGAACTCGCCCGGCGTGATGTGGGCCATGATGATGGCCGTCTCGACCGCCAAGGCAATGCTTGTCATTCTGTTCTTCATGCACCTCCGCTGGGAGGCAAACTGGAAGTACGTTTTGACGGTTCCGGCCAGCATCATGAGCGTCTTCCTCGTCATCATGCTGGTGCCAGACATCGGCCGCCGCACGTTGCATTACTCGCCCGAACGCTGGCTCTATGCCTCCGAACCGGGTTCCGAGCACGGCGAGGAAGCAGGCCACTTGCCGGGTGGTCCCACGCTGCATACCGACGAGAACATCGACCACTCCAAGGCCAAGAGCGGCCACTGACGGAAAACGCAGGGTGGCCAGGGAGGCAGCATTACCCTGGATAACACTACGAGCCGATCTCATCGGCTCCACCACCCAGAACTCCTCGAAACATGTCTCCCGCCGTTGAGATTGCTGGCCTGTCGCACTCCTACGGCGACCGTCTGGCAATCGACAACCTCTCACTCACGATCGGCGCGGGCGAGATCTTCGCGGTGCTCGGCCCAAACGGCGGCGGCAAGACGACACTCTTTCGTGTTCTGTCGACGCTCATTCCCTCGCAGCGTGGCGACGTTCGCATTCTCGGCTGCGACCTTCGCCGGCAGACGGACGCGATCCGCCGGCAACTCGGAGTAGTCTTTCAAGCTCCAAGCCTCGATCGGAAGCTGACCGTACTAGAGAACATTCGCCATCAGGCCGCACTCTATGGCCTGCATGGGTCGAAGCTACTGCGGCGCAGCGAGGAGCTGCTCGAGACGTTCAATTTGAAGGACCGGGCCGGCGAACTTACCGAGCGACTTTCCGGCGGACTGCGCCGGCGAGTCGAACTGGCCAAAGGCCTCATTCACAATCCGCGTCTGCTCCTGCTCGATGAGCCCAGCACGGGGCTAGATCCCGGCGCCCGGGCCGACCTTTGGAACTACCTCACGCACCTGAGATCGGCTGCAGGCGTGACCATTGTGCTCACCACACACTATCTCGATGAAGCCGACCGGGCCGATCGCATTGCCATCCTGCACCAGGGAAAGCTCGTCGCCGAGGACACGCCCGCTGCGCTGCGCAGCTCGGTCGGCGGCGATTCGCTGCTGATCGAGGCCAGCGATGCGACGAGCTTGGCCAAAGAAATCGGCCAGCGGTTCAGCTTGACGGCGAAAATCGTTGATGACGCGGTTCGCATCGAGGTGCCCGACGGTCACCAGTGGGTCTCCCGGTTAGTCGAAGCCTATCCGGGCCGCATCACGTCGGTTCGTCTTGGCAAGCCGACGCTCGAGGATGTGTTCATTGCCCGCACTGGCCATCGCTTCTGGCAGGAGACCGGCCGTGGCTGAAGCAGCGACAACTGCCTTCCGATCTGAGGCGGCTGAGGCAGTGCGGCCCTCTCCGCTGCGGGCAGCCATGGCGCTCGCGTGGCGAGAAATCATCCGCTTCGTGCGACAGCGCAACCGCATCGTCGGCACGCTCGGCACGCCGCTCGTCTTTTGGCTGCTGTTTGGCACCGGCCTATCGAGCACTTTCCGCATGGGCCCGGAGAGGGAGAGCCAGAACTTCCTGCAGTACTATTTTCCCGGCTCGCTAGTTCTCATCCTGCTGTTTGCCGCAATCTTCTCGTCGATTTCGATCATCGAAGACCGCCGCGAGGGCTTTCTGCAATCGGTGTTGGTGGCTCCCATTCCGCGGTGGTCGATGGTGCTGGGCAAAGTCCTTGGCGGAGCAGCCATTGCGTGGCTACAAGGGTTGATCTTCCTGCTCCTCGCACTAACGTTGAAGGTAGAGGCTTCGCTGCTGAGCGTGCTGTCCCTGGGTGGCCTGCTGGCCCTTGCGGCTGTAGGCATCACGGCGCTCGGATTCGTCATTGCCTGGCGAATGGATTCCACGCAAGGCTTTCACGCGGTGATGAATCTGGTGTTGATGCCCATGTGGTTGCTCTCCGGGGCCTTCTTCCCGATTCCCGCTTGGCACAGTGGAGCGGGGATGAGCGACTTGCTGTTGCACGGAGCCATGCGACTCAACCCGCTGACTTATGCTGTCGCGGGCGCTCGCCAGTTACTTTATGGCGCTGGTTCACCTGAGAACTTCTGGCAGCCGTCGCTCGCCCTTTGCTGGCTGGTCACGGCTGTTTTTGCAGTCGCTGCGATTGCCCTGGCTACCGCAGTAGCCCGGCAGCGCACGACCGGAGATTTGCTATGAGCGTAACAACCGATGTTTCTTCCAAGCCTGACAACGGCGGGGCCCCTACCGGAACTTCGACCGGCGGCGCGCCGCGTAGCAGCGCGGTGATGATGTGGGTGGCGGTGCTGATGATCGCCTCCGGCGTGTTCATCATGTGGATGGGAATGAAATACCTCCGCGGCGGTTCGTCTGGCAGTATTGCGGTCGTCGACACGAGCTATCGCACCCCGCCGGCAAACAGCAAGGAGCCCTGGCTGAAGGAGTTCACCCTCACTGAGCGCAGCGGCAAAACGGTGAGCAGTGAACAACTGGAAGGTCAGCCATACGTAACCAGCTTTTTCTTCGCTTCCTGCCCTGGTTACTGCATGCAGCAGAATCAAAAGATCGCGGGCGCCGCTGCTGAGTACGGTCCCAAGGGAGTCAAGTTCGTCAGCATCACCGTCGACCCCGAAAACGATACGCCAGCCGTTCTGCGCGAGTACGCCCATCGATTGAAAGCGGACGAGCAAGATTGGCTGTTCCTCACAGGCGACCAGCGCTACATCGCCCGCATCGGCGCCGAGATGTTTTCAGTTGTCGCCGAGAAGCTCACGCACTCGGAAAAGTTGGTTGTCAGCGACAAGTGGGGCAACATTCGCGGACGCTACTACTGGAACAACCCCGCCGAAATGGCGGAGATGAGGACGATGCTCGACAAACTGCTCGCTGAGACTGAGGAGCCAGAGGAGTTCAAGAATCAGCCGGAGCCGGTGGTTGCCACGGGTGATGTCGAAGAGCCTGGCAAACTGGAAGAAACGCCTGCAGCCGAAACAGCCGACGAATAGCGTAGGGTGGGCCGAGCGTGAGCGAGGCCCACCACCCACTGGCCACCGTGTTATTGCGGTGGGCCTCGCTAGCGCTCGACCCACCCTACAGCGCTCGCCAACGTACACCATGCCTTGCCAAGTGAGGCCCTCTTGAACGAAGTCACGTCCTATCTGCCGCATGTGAACGCGTCGCTCAACGGTCTGGCGACGATACTGCTCGTTGTCGGCCTGTGGCTGATAAAGGCTCGAAAAGAAGCGGCGCACAAATGGGTGATGATCGCCTGCTTCGGCGTTTCGTGCGTGTTTCTGGCGTCGTATCTAACCTATCACTTCACCGTCGAGTTCAGTCGGCCGTTTCCGCGGGCTGACTATCCGCAAGTGGCGGTCGTTTACTATGTGATTCTGCTCACTCACATCCTGCTGGCGATGGCAGTGCCCGTCCTGGCAATCGCCTCGATCTGGCTCGGGTTGAAGGACCGCCGGCGCGGGCACGTGCGAATCTCGAAATGGACGTTTCCGATCTGGCTGTATGTTTCCGTCACCGGAATTGTCGTTTACGCCATGCTTTATCATCTCTACCTGCCCAAGACGCCGAGTACTACAATGGCAGGCGTGGTTGCATCCCCGTAGGTTAGGCCTCTTGGCCTGACGGTGAAGGTGCTGATCTCCTGCACGGGCAGGTTAGAAGCCTGCTCTACGATCGATCGAGGCCGTCATGGTTCGCCCGACTAGATCTTCTGCCGACTGCATGTCAATCATCGTGCTGGCGGTGCTGTTGTGCGCAGATTCGGCTCTCGGCTGTCCGACGTGCAAGGACCAACTCGCCAACGACCCGGCCGCCCAGAACATCGCCCAAGGTTACTTCTACAGCATCCTGTTCATGCTCTCGATGCCGGTACTGATTCTTACTGGCCTGTCCACCTATTTCTATTTGCTGGTTCGGCAGGCCCGACGGAAGCAAGCCGAAATGCCCCGTCAGCCGTCGATTGCCACCACGTCGGCCCGGGTCGCCGGTGCTTAAGCTCACACGCCGGAGACACTCCGCGTGAAACTGCTGATCGACGGCTACAACTTGCTGCAAGCGGCTGGTCAATTTGGCTCGTCAGCCGGCACTGGTACCCTGGAAAGCGCTCGACTGGCGCTGCTCGACTTCCTCGTCGGCTCACTGTCGCCCGCCGACGCGAAACGTACGCTGATCGTGTTCGATGCCGCCGCAGCGCCGCCCGGGCTGCCGGCCGCGATGGAACATGAGGGAATCAACGTGCGATTCTCGCGTAGGAAGGGGACTGCCGACGACCTGATTGAAGAAATGCTGGAATCGATCGAAGACCCCCGTCATCTGACGGTAGTCTCCAGCGACCATCGCGTTCAGCGAGCAGCCCGGCGGCATCGGGCAACGCCCATCGACAGCGAAGCGTGGTTGCGGGAACTCCGCAGCCGCTCGAGTGACTCGCTGACGGGACAGATCGAAGTCAAACGTATCGGTGAGGTCGGCAACCCCTTCCCCGCCGACTATCTCGAGCAAATCGAGCAGGAACTCGATGAGAACGGCCGTTGAACGTGGCAACCACGACTCAGGTGCACCGCCGAGCCGGCTGAACGTCGGTTTCTTAAAATCAGCTCGCGGCCTAGAATGGTAGTGGTTGAACTAATCAACAGGAGAGTGGGCCGATGCGGCGGGTCATGATGAAGTCGAAGATCCACCGGGCGACGGTGACGTCGACCGATGTCGATTACGAAGGAAGCCTCACCGTCGACGCCGACCTGCTCGACGCCGCCGACATCCTGCCGCACGAGCAAATCCACGTTTGGGACGTGACGAACGGCGCCCGATTGATCACCTATGCCCTCCCGGGCCGCCGAGGCAGCGGCGAAGTGCAGGTGAACGGCGCGGGGGCTCATCTCATCAAAACGGGCGATCTTGTGATCATCGCCACCTACGTGACGCTCGAAGACTCCGAAGCCAGAGCCCACGAGCCGGCCGTGATTCATGCCGATGAGCAGAATCGAGTGAAGCTGCTCACCCACGCGGAGTAGTCCCGGGCCTGGACGTTACTTTCCCACGCCCCGAGCGTTCAGCCATTCGATGCACAAGCCTGGCCAGGCGCTCGTGCCAGGAATCTTCGCCGCCAGACCAACGCCGTGCTGTCCCTTTTCGAAAATGTGCATCTCGGCCGGCACCTTGTTCTTGATACAAGCGTCGTAGAAGACAATGCTGTTCTCCGGCGGAACCGCCTTGTCCTCATAGGTGTGGAACAGAAACGTCGGCGGCGTTTCGCTCGTCACCTGCTTCTCGCTCGACATGCTCTCGATCAGCTCTTTTGAAGCGTCGGCTCCGAGCAAGTTGTTTTGCGAGCCGCGATGGGTGTAGGGCTGATCCCAGGCAATCACCGGATAGCACAGCACGCCAAAGTCGGGCCGGCTGCTTTGCCGCATGACGACGTCGTCGGACTTTTCGTCACCTTTGTCGAAGTGGGTGAGCACGCTCGACGTTAAGTGTCCGCCAGCCGAAAAGCCCAGGATCCCCACCTTCTTCGGATCGACGCCGAATTCTTCGGCGCGTGCCCGGACCGTTCGAATCGCTCGCTGGGCGTCTTGCAGCGGTGCCGGATGGCCGTAACCTTTGCCGCGATGGCGGTAGTCGCAAATGAACGCGGCGATTCCGTGCTCGTTCAGCCAGCGTGCGATCTGATGCCCCTCGTGATCCATCGCCAGCCCACCGTAGCCACCACCTGGGCAGACCACCACTGCGCCGCGCGGCGGAGCCTCTTTCGCTTGCTCGACTTCCGGCAGATAGATGATGAGCGTTGGCTTGTCTTTCGGCTCGTCGCCGTTCGCGCCGGGCGCACCTTTGGGCCAGAGCAATTCGGTCTTCGGCTCCGCAGCCACACTGTGGGTAGCAAGCAGCAGGATCAGGACCAATGAACAAGACATCCAGCGCGCAATCATTGAGTGAAGCTCCGAGTGTTAGTTAGCGACTGCTGTTAAACCTGGAAAACAGGCCCACCTCGGGTCGGCCGGCCCGGTAAGCATCATAGTCGACGCACGGTCCGTCGTCGCCCAACGATTGCGAACCGCGGGGTATCGCGATCCCGGCCGGTGTCGCTCGTCTGCGGAAAATGGCTAGCGGAATGCAGCGTTCACCCAGCAGGTGTGATCCCAGTCGGCGGCGCCGAGTTCACCGGTGAAGAGTTCCAACTTCTTCGCGCCGGACGGCAGGCGGACGAACACAGGATCGATCGCTTGATAAGAGCGGTCGTAGCGCACCTCTCCGTCCACTTTCGCGGTAAAGCGTGCACTACCGCTGCGGCCGCAATACGCATAGGCCGTGAAGTACTGCGCACCCGCCGGAATATCAAACTCGACTCGCGCGTGCGCGTGCATGTAGAAGAGGTCATTAACCGGTAAGCCATCGATGGCCGGTGTTTGCATTTGGCTCGGGTCAAAAGCGTATCCTTCCAGCTTTCTGAAAGGCAAAGAGGAGAGCTTGGTAGCTTTCCGCTTCATCACATCGGCGGGCCAGGGGAGCGGCGTCTCTCCCAAAAGCCATGCGTCGCCGTCGGTCACCGTCAAGCGGCAATTCGTGAACCTCACCTGCTGTTCATTCGTTCCAAGGACAGGCTGGGACGAAGTAAGCGCCCGCCAGTCCCAGCGAGTGTGCAGAGAGTGAGGCGGACCCTCGTAGGAGTACAATTCCTTCCCATCGAGGCTCACCTTCAACAAAGCAGATTCGCCTTGTAATTGGACGGATACATCACAGCGATGATCCCGCCCGGATTGGATCACCGGCCCTTTGCGGGCTGCTGGCAAGTCTTTCGCGGCTTTTCCATCGATCGAATCGAAGTAACTATAAGTTCCCAAGTCCCGCCAGCCGTTCAGCATTGCGAGAACCGCACGGTTACCGACCGGCAATCCGATGCCGGTTGTCCCGGGCTTCTCACTCAGTACGCGAATGCCGACGCTCATCGAGTAACTGCAGCCGGTCAGATCGACCGGCATTCGCAAGAGCGCTCGAGGTTCAGGAGCTTCAATGACGACTGCGCGGTCTTTGCGATACCAGTCACCGAAGTGAACATCTTCTTTGAAATCGATCTCTGAAAGCAATTCGATGGGTTGGTTCAGCGGGATTCGTCGGCGTTCCCGAACCGGGGTGCGTCGTCCAGTGATCCGAGCCCGGACCGCGTGAAATTCGACATCCGCCTCATGGCCCCCGAATCCGAGACACTCGCGCCGCGGAATTCGCATGTCCATGTTGGAAGTCAGATCTCCGATGAGACCCGTGTGCTGGAACACGGGTTTTCCGTCTAGCGAGAATGCAATCGTGGCCTCAAAACCATCCAGTTGAACTTGAATTTCGCACTTATGTTTGCCCGGGCTAAGCAGGAAGCCACGCACCGCTTCCGGGTTTGCGTCCGGACCGCGTCCGTTGATATATGCCAAGTGCGTTAGCCCACCGCTATTCACGTATCCGGCAACGATCAATGTCACCGCCCGGTCTCCGACGGGCAAGTTGAAGTTGATTTCACGGCCGTTGACCATCTCGAAGTCCAGTTGGACCTCATAGCTACAATCATCGAGTGATATAGGGCATTGCACCTGGGCATGCGGCCCGTTAGCCAAAGACCAATGTCCGTCTCGCACGACCCAATCGCCGCGCACTGCGTCGTCGGGATATTTCAGGAGGGGAAGGAGGTCTATCCATTCCCCGTCCGACTCCAGAGCAGTGTCAGGTGGACCAAACTCGACGCGAGCCAGCCCTTCAGAAAGATCCGCGGTGGGACCCGATCCTAGCGATTGCAATTTTGCTTCCACAGCAGCCCGGGCGATGCCCGTCAATTCCGAAGAAGCGAGCGCATCACCGTAAAGCATCCGAGCCAGCGGCAGCCGCTGCGATTCTTCGAGTGCTTCAGCCGCTCGCCAACGATCGGCCAGTTCGACTTTCGCTGCGCCCGCCTCGGTTGTCGATAAAGTTGCCTCGGCAAGCTGCTTGAGGTCTGCATCGCTTCCCTTAGCCAGGTGCTTCAGGGCCGTTCTCCATTCGGCTTGTTCCAAAAGATGTAGACCATAGGCTTGGTTTGCGGCTGGATCCTCCGGATTGTCCGTGACGGCCTTGGCCAGATTGGCGACCCGCTGCTGCGCCTCGAGTCGTTGTTTGACCGCATCGACTTGCGTCACAATCACTTTGCGTTCTTTGCCGAACGCCGATTTGAGAACCGCGTCGAGTTGCTCAACGACCAGGCTCGCGGCCTCGGTTCGCTGCTGATCGACCGCATCCTCGGCCAGTGGCAGAAGTGCCCGAGCCGAGTCGAAACGTTCTGCCGTCGTCTTCGACAACGTTGTCATCAGCGGCAGCAACACCTCGAGTGTTTTCGGATCGCTGCCGGACAGTTCCTGTTGGGCAAGGTCGATCACCCACTTCTTTACTTCCATGCGATTCTCAGCTTTCGTGCCCGGCTCGGCCGCTTTCTCGGCTGCCCGCCGAAGCACTTCGCACTTGGCGAGGGTTGCCTCCTCCGGTGTCAGGCCGGCGAGTCCTAGATTGCGGCGAGCGTCGATTGCTTGCAAAGCGGAGCTGAATTCGTCTCCGGCCAGGGCCAGCCGCTCGACCTCTTCCATCGCCGCGGCAAACGAGACCGGATCTTCCGCGATGGTGCGGTTCGTTCCGGCTTCCGTCCAAATCATCAGGGCCAGCTTCGGTCCATTCGCTTTAACGGATGCCGGCTTCGCGGCCAGATGGTCGTAGTACTTCTTGAACGCGGGATGCTCGCGAAGTTCCGCCTTGGCGGACTCGATGCGCGTTCGCTTTTCAGCGCGCTCCGCGGCGGTGGCCTCGCGGGGCACGTCTTGTTCAGCCGCCGCCCTTTGCGTTCCAGTTTCCCTTTCCGTTTCCGTTTCGGCAGTTGAGGGCTTTTCGTCGGCGGGAGCCATCTGCGTGGGGGATTCATTCGCCGGCTCTGTGGGCACAGGTTCATCCGGCCGAACCTTTTGGTCGTCGGGCAGTTCAGGCGGCGTCACCCGCGCTTCTTGCTGCGGCGGTGGATCAATTGGCGTCGGCGGGGCTATCGGAGGCGGCGGGACGTTCGCCGGTTGGCCGGTATTGCTCTGCTCCGACGGTGGCTTTCCGTTGGCACCAACCACTTCAGGCGGATTCGACTCGCCGTTCCACAGAACGAGCAGGCCGATCGCGATGACTAGAACCACCACTCCAGCCGAAGCCGCCATGACCAGCCCGGCCGAGGAACGGCGACGGACATCGCGGCTCGTCACGAGCGGAGCGATGCCGAAACTCGGCGATTGAAGCGGATCGGGAGCGAGCGGACTGGGCAACGAAGTCGCCGAAGAACCTTGCGCGAAAACCGGCCCTTGGGTGGCCACCGTTGCTACGGGCGCTGCAGACGAACTCAACTGACGCTGACGCAGGACTGCGTCGTAAGCTGCTCGCTCCTGGTTGTTAAGCAATACTCGCCGTGCCTTGGCCACTTCCGTAAGCAGCGTCTGACTGGCAGCGGCGAATGGTCCGGTTTTGAACGCGTGGAGCGCAGCCATCTGCCGATCGGCGGCTCGCTCAATGACGGAAGCATTGCTCTCGAACAGCGATAGGCCGAGCAAACGATAGTACGTGGGCGGCTGCTCCGCCGGCGGAATGCCGAGCAATTCGTGATAGGCATCCAGTTGTTTAGAGCCTTCACCCGGCGTTTGCTCCGCCATTCAGCACCCACAGCAAAAGGAGAAACCCGCGTCCCAAGGCCCATCCTACGTTCAGGCGGTTTACTGTCAATCAATCGAAGGACGAAAGGAGGTGGCCGCTCCCAGGACGGCCGACAACCGAGCCATACTTGCCTGCCGCTGCGTCAGTCGTAATGCTAGGAATGAAACAACTGTCTCCCGAGAATCTCTCAATCTATGACACGCGACCTCTCCACGGCTCACGAGCCGATCAGTCCGCTGTTCTCGCCGCCCGCTACGCCGGAGACCTGGGATCGGTACAAGCTCAGTGAAGAGCAGGTTGCACTTTATCATGAGCAAGGTTACCTGTCCGGCATTCGCGTGCTCAGCGACGAACAAGTCGACGCATTGAGAGCCGAGTTGACAGAGTTTTTCAATCCGCAGCACGACGGCCGCGATCTTTGGTATGAGTATCACACCAACGAGTCGACCAAGCCCGACACCGTGCTGTTCCATGCCCTCGGCGCATGGCGGTTGCGGCCCGCCTTTCACGACATCCTCTGGAACCCAGCGTTCACCGTGCCAGCCAGCCAGCTACTCAGTGGTGCGGTGCGATTCTGGCACGATCAACTCTTCTGCAAGCCGGCCAAGCATGGCGGAGTGGTGGCGTGGCACCAGGACTATTCTTACTGGACGCGCACCAAGCCAATGGAGCATCTCACCTGCTGGATCGGCCTCGACGACAGCACCAAGGAGAACGGCTGTCTGCACTACGTCCCTCGCAGCCACACCTGGACGCTGCTTCCGATCACGGGACTTGCTGGCGACATGGAAGCAATCAAAGAAGTCCTCTCGCCAGAGCAATGGGCCCAGTTTCAAAAGCCCGTCGCGATTGAGCTGAAAAAGGGAGAGTGCTCCTTCCACCATCCACTGCTGGTCCACGGCAGTTTTGAGAACCGGACCGACAACCCACGCCGAGCGACAGTAATCAATGTGTTCCGGGATGGAGTGGCATCGGATAGCGACGATCCACTCCTCGCCGGAGTGCCACCGGTCGCGGCGGGTTCAAAAATGGACGGCCAGTTCTTCCCGCTGCTCTATGATCCGGCCAGCCGCTGAGCCGTGTCTGTCCAACGAAACCGCGTTTGTCCAGGGAAATGTTGGCTGACTAAATAGGGCAAAACCTCTCGAAGGTGCGCTACGGGAAGGGTCTATCTAAACTCAATCAGGTACGCAACTTGCAGCTTTAGGCGTGTTCTCCACCGGCGGCGGTCCTGCGCGCTCGACCGTCGTCCGCAAACCTTTCGGACATTAACTATTCGTCGAACTTGCCTACAATCTACGGGATTTACGTTCTTTAGACCGAGCAACCCGTATGGTGCTAGCATGTTGGTTCTCTCTAGAAAGCGCGACGAAAAGATCGTGATCGGCAACAACATTGTCATCACGGTGGTCGACGTTCGCGGCGACAAAGTTCGCTTGGGCATCGAGGCCCCGACCGAGGTTCCCGTCCATCGCCAGGAGGTGCTCGAAGCGGTCAAACGCCAATCCGACGCCCAGGCGACGCCGGGCAAACTTCCTTAGCCAATCGTTGTAGCCAACAGCTAAAGAGCAGTGGCCTCAACTTTGACTCGATTCCTCTCAGGCCCACCGGCTCGGTGGGCCTGTTTTTTGCGCGGTTGGAGCACACACCGCACTCGCTAGAACGGCCAGTGCTCACCCAGCGCTTCCCGCTGAATCTGCGTGAGCGCAGCAATTCCTCCTCGGGCAAGTCGCAGGAGGGAACTCAGATCGTCCTCTCCGAACGTCGCTTCCTCGCCGGTGCCCTGAATCTCGATGTAGCGCCCCTGCCCCGTCATGACGACGTTCATGTCGACGTCGGCATCGACGTCCTGCTTGTAATCGAGGTCGAGGACCGGGGCTCCGTCGGCGATGCCCACGCTAATTGCCGCCACGCTGTCGCGCAAAGGAAACTTCGCCGGGTCGGGTAGCAGTGAGCGGACCGACTGAATCGCATCGACCAGGGCGATGAAGCCGCCCGTGATGCTCGCCGTGCGCGTGCCGCCATCGGCTTGCAAAACGTCGCAGTCGACCGTGATCTCACGCTCGCCGAGCAATTGCAGATCTGCCACCGAGCGCAGGCTACGACCAATGAGCCGCTGAATCTCCGTGGTCCGGCCGTCCACCTTGGCCCGGTCGCGCTCCTTGCGCGGACTGGTGCTGCCGGGCAGCATGTTGTACTCGACCGTGATCCAGCCTTTGCCGCGACCGGCCATCCAGTCCGGCACTTTCGGCTTGATGCTCGCCGTGCAGAGAACGACCGTATCGCCGGAGCGATAGAGTACGCTTCCCGCGGTCATGCGCGTGTAGCCGCGCTGGATCGACACCGGGCGAAGTTGGTCTGCCGCGCGAGTCATCAGTTCCCCTCGCCGGTCAGCAGCCAGGCAATCAAGCCTTTCTGAGCGTGAAGCCGATTGCCGGCCTGCTGGATGACGGCGCTTTGCTTGCCGTCCATCACGCCGTCGGTCACTTCTTCGCCGCGTCGTGCCGGCAAGCAGTGCAGGAATACAGCGTCAGACGGCACGTGCTTCATCAACGCTTCGTTCACCTGATAGTCGGCAAACGCTTTCACCCGTTCGGCATGCTCGGCTTCCTGACCCATGCTGGCCCAGACATCGGTGTAAACGCCGATCGCGCCTTTGACGGCTTCCTTAGGATCGGTGGTTTCGACCAGCTTCAACTGCGGCACTTCCTTGCGCAGCTTCTCGACAAACGATCGCTCCAACTGGTACTTCTTGGGCGAAGCGATCGCGAATTCCACGTCAAGCTTGCCGCAGCAAATCGCCAGGCTGCAGGCCACATTGTTCGCGTCGCCGACGTAGGCCAGCCGCTTGCCGCGGATGCCCTGCAGGCCACCATGAATCTCCAGCAGCGTGAACAGATCGGCTAGGGCCTGGCACGGATGAGCCTTGTCCGTCAGGCCATTGATGACCGGGCACTTGCAGTACTTGGCGAGTTCTTCGATGCGCGCGTGCGAGTTGGTGCGGCAGACAACGACATCAACATATTGACTGAGGACCTGGGAAAAATCGGCTGCCGATTCGCGTTTGCCCCAGCCGACATCGGGCCCTAGAAAAAGGCTCGCGCCACCGAGGTGGGCCATGCCCGTTTCGAAGCTCACCCGGGTGCGAAGGGACGGTTTCTCGAACAGCATCGCCAGTGTGCGACCGGGCAGCAACGGCTCGCGAGTGCCGCGCTGCAGCTTCTCTTTCAAGTCGGCGGAGATCGCAAACACCCGCTCGATGTCGGCTGAAGTAAGTTCAAAGAGCGTCAACACGTGTCGCATCGGGCAATACCTCACCAGCAAAAAGGGAAACGCCGCTCACACATCTTGAAGCGGCGCCTCGGCAGAGAACATAGCGCTGGTTAGCGCGGCAGATTGCGAATCACTTCGCTTAGGATTTCGCAGCCTTCCTCGGCTTGCTCTTCGGTTAGATTCATGGCGGGGAGCAGGCGAATGACCGTGCCCTGCGTCGCGTTGACGAGCAACTTGCGCTCGAGGCACGCTTTCACGACGGGTGCACCATCCGTGATCAGTTCGATACCGATCATGGTGCCCACCACTCGCACTTCGCGGATTACGTCGCACTCATTCTTTAGCTGTGTAAACTTCCGCTGAAACAGTTCGCCGATTTGTTTGGCCGAAGCGAGCAGCCCTTCTTCTTCGATCGTCTCGATCGAGGCGATGCCGGCGCGAGCCGCGATGGGATTGCCGCCGAACGTGGCCGCGTGCATGCCGGGGCGCAATGCAGGAGCAATCTCTTTCTTCGCGATCAGCGCCCCGCCGGCGATACCGCCACAAAGGGCTTTCGCGAGTGTCATGGCGTCCGGCGTGACGCCGAAGTGTTGATAGCCGAACCATTCGCCCGTTCGCCCGCAGCCGGTTTGCACTTCGTCAAAGATCAGCAGCAGACCGCGGTCGTCGCAAATTTTCCGCAAGCCTTCGAGGAAGCCTTTCGGCGGTATGCGAATGCCTCCCTCGCCCTGAATCGGCTCAATGAGAATCGCGCACGTTTCGTCATCGACCAATTTCTCCACGGCCTGCAGGTCGCCATAAGGAGCGTAGAGAAACCCGGCGAGCATGGGCTCGATGCCGTCGTGATACTTCGGCTGAGCTGTGGCCGATACCGCGCCCATCGTCCGGCCATGAAAGCCGCCGGTGAACGTCGCGATCTTGTACTTGCCTTTCGGTGCATGCAAACGAGCAAGCTTGATCGCGGCTTCGTTCGCTTCGGTGCCCGAATTGCAGAAGAACGCCTGGCCGCCGAAGCTGCGCTCACTGAGCATCTGTGCCCAGCGGGCCTGGGCATCCATCATCCAGGTATTCGGCACATGGATGAGCGTGGCCACTTGTTCCTGCACCGCGCGAACCACCTTCGGCGGGCAATGGCCGAGCAGATTGCAGCCCCAGCCCGGGAAGAGATCGAGGTAGCGATTGCCTTCGCTGTCCCAAACGAGCGAGCCTTCACCGCGCACCAGGTTAACTGGGTAGCGGGTGTAGTTGCCGATGACGTACTGCTTGAACAGTTCCGCCGTTTCAACACTGCTGGGACCGACAACCGTGCTCATGTTCGTATCTCTGACTAATTGAGTTTGAACCACGAAGACACTAAGGCACTAAGAGGAACAGATTTGTAGGGTGAGTCGAGCAATAGCGGGGCCCACCGCTCCGTAACCGACCCATAATTCGGTGGGTCTCGCTTTTGCTCGACCCACCCTACTGTTCGTGTCTTCGTGCCTTTGTCGTTTACCCTATTCAGACCGCCTTGACGATTTCGGTGCCAACGCCGGACGTCGTGTAGATTTCCAGCAGCAGCGAGTGCCGCAGCCGCCCGTCGACGATGTGCACCTTCCGCACGCCCCGGTCGAGCGTTTCCAGGCACGCCTCCACCTTGGGAATCATCCCCGAATCGACAACGCCGGTGCGGATAAGTTCGCGCGCTTCCTCGTCCGTGAGGGAGTGAATAATCGAATCTGGATCGTTTTTGTCGCGCCGCACGCCGTTGACGTCACTCATGTAGATGAGCTTTTCAGCGCCGAGAGCCTGGGCGACCGCGGTAGCGGCTGTATCGGCATTGACGTTCAGCTTGCCACCGTTTTCGTCGATCGCCATCGACGGAATCACCGGAACCTGCCCGGCATAGCAGAGGTTTTCGATCACTCCGCGATCGACCCGCGTGACGCGGCCGACGTGCCCGAGGTCGATCTCAGTCCCATCTTCGTCGGGCAGCGTGATCCGCTCGCCGAAGAGGACGTTGCTGGTGCGGAAGTTCAGATTCATCGCCCGGCCGCCAAGTTCTTCGATCTGGCGGGCGATCCCTTCGTTGGTCTCGTAAGCGAGCACCTCTTCGACGATGCGAAGCGTGGCTTCGTCGGTGTAGCGGCGACCCTTGATCTTCTTCGGTGTCAGCCCCGCGTCGGCCATTTTGCGATCGATCGCGGCGCCACCGCCGTGCACGACGACGGGTCGCATGCCGACCGATTCCATGAAGACGATATCGAGCAGCGTGTGGCGGAGCGCGTTCGCGTTTTCCATCACGCTGCCGCCGAGCTTGATGACCGTAATCTTGTCGCGAAAGCGTCGAATCCAGCCGAGCGCCTCGATCAGCACGTCGGCTTTCTGAATGGCTTCCTCTTGAATCGCTTTATCCAACCGAGGCGCCTCCGCAGGTCGTTCTGAGCCTCTTACGTAGCGAAGAGACTTTGGTTTGTGGGACAGGTCCGGAAACTGTGTTAAGGATTTGGCCGACTTTCGCCGCCAAACGGCAAGACGCCGCTCCCCTGCGGTCGGTGGCGAGGGGCTACGGCGTCGACCAAACCGCATATTGTTCTATGGGTAGCCGGTGCTGTCAACGCTCGTCTGGGGGTTTTGGGCAGCGAGGCACAGTAGCTGAATTCGCCAGAATTCAGACGAACCAGCACTCGCTTGAGGGACGTCTGAATTCTGGCGAATTCAGCTACGGCCAGAGTGGAAACGGGTGTCGCTAGCGCTGGGTATAATGGACCGATGGACTCCTCAGCGTCTACTTCTGCGTCCTCCTCGATGACCGATTCGCCCTGGTTCTGGGCGTATCTGTTCGCTGTCGGCGGGTTGATCGCCCTGGCGCTGGCCGCTCCCAAGTTCGGCGATCGGCAGGCTCAGGAGGAGCGGCGGTTGCAAGGTCGCGAGCGGGCCGCGCAGCAACAGGCCGGCATGGAGATGACCGGCGAGATCTCGACCGCCGACGACACCCAAGTGACGCTTCGGCCGTTGTTTTTGGCCCTCGCCGTGATCGCCTCGGTCGGCTGGATCGTGTTTTGGTTCAAGCGGAGGCGAGACCGTGCGGTAGGCTTCCAGCCGGTCGAGAAAACAACCGGGGAATAAGTCCCAATGACCAAAAAAGACGTCGCGGGTTAGTTTCCATTGGTCATTGGTGCTTGGTCCTTGGGGTTTTTGTCGACGATTCGGCGTACCACTCAGGAAAGTTTCTCTCATGACCTGGCTTTTCGATCAGCCGCTGACGATTGTATTGCTGAGCGTCGGTCTGCTTACCGGTTTGGCGATCACCTGGATCAGCACCGGGCACAAAGTGCTGCTCTACGCTTTGATCGGCGGCGCTGTCATTGCCGTCCTGCTGCTAATCACCGAGCGTTTTGTAGTGACCGATCGCGAAGCGATCGAAGCGACGCTGCAGCAGATGGCCCGCGACGTGGCGAGCAATGTGCCGGCCAAGATCACGCAGCACATCTCGGCGAGCGCGCCGCAGATTCAGGCGGCTGCCAACACCGAGATGCCGAAGTACAAGTTCGATAGCCTGCGGATCACCAAAATCCACCGAATCGACGTCAAGGCCGACGCCGAACCGCGGACCGCGGTCGTCGAGTTCAATATCATCGCGAAAGGAACGTTCGGCTCCGGGGCCGACGTGCTGGCCGACGCCACCATCCCCCGCTGGGTCGAACTCGACCTCGTCAAAGACCCGGACGGAGCGTGGCGCGTGAAAGATTACCGCCACGCACAACCGCAGCAGATGCTGTTTGAGAACCTCGAAATCCCCGAAGGATTCAAGGCGCCGCAATGACAACTCGCAATGAGCAGCTAATTGCGGCTATGAGTGAAGCGATCACGGTGTTGCGCACGAATGGACTGGATTCCTGGGCTCTGACACTGACGCGACTGAGGAACGACTATGAGGCCGAACCGTCACCGAGTAATCGCTGCAACCCTCGCGGACTATTCGGCGGCTCTGGATCACCCAGTGACTTGGTGCTGACCCGGAATCGCGTACCTCTGATCGCCGAAAACGACGCTCTCGATCGGTGCCAACGTCAGCGCCGAACATAGCCGCATCGCGAACCGCAAAAGATATTGACAAACTATTAATCTTAATGGATATTCGATGAACTCACTCGGTGAAGAGAGTTTGCTGCTGCGCGTTAGGTTAGAAAGCCGCTGATGTCGCGTTAGCGCGGACGTTGTAAATCATCGAGAGTAGTTCTTTCACAATTTGGTTGTTACGTCGCAAAATGTACCCTGTTCAAGACCGCGCAAAAGGTGTTGTGGGCGGAACACGTCAAAGTCGCACAAGACGTGGCTGCGTAGCGAGATCGCACAATTCGAGCAAATGCGTTATCTGTTGTACTCGCCACCCGCTGGGGTGGTGTTCAGATGGTAGCGAGGTCACGACGTAAGTGCTGCGAGCGAGTATCGCCGGAGCTGATAGTTTGTGCTCACAAAATTACCGCTGCAGCATAAATCCGCTCTTGACCGTTAGTTCGCTCAGCCGATATTAAAGAGGCGCGTTAGCCCCGGGGTTTTACCGAAGTTCCTCGCTCCACGCTTGGAGGTGGCCGGTGATTCCCTTGACTGCTACTGTCGGTGCCTGCCTGATCGCCTGGGGAATCTCTCCCCGGGAGGATATTGCTGTCGAAAAGGTCGACCTGATCGAGGTCAACCACTTCTACGATGACCAGGGTCGCCTGGTCTTCGATCAGTGCATTTTCTACGACTGGTCCTCCGCTGATGGCCGCTACATGGTTCGGGCCTGGCGGCTGGTAAAGAACCCCTCGCAACTGCCGCAGCGCGATTGGGCCCACGGGGGGCACACCGCGATCTGGCAGGACGGCGAAGTGCTGCGGAAAGTGCGGGCCGGAAGTATGCGGGAGTCGTTCACGCAGTACGATCCGGAGCTTGTCGAACGGGAGTATCTGCCGAAGGAGTTGCGACGCGACTTGACGCCTTCGCTGAGTGCTCGGTCGGCGGCGAAGTGATGCTCGTCTATCGCTGCGGCACTTGGTTTGCGAGTCTTCTGCTGCATGACGGGCAGCATCCGGATTGGCACCTCGGGCTGGAATTACAAACACTGGCGGGAGCGGTTCTATCCCCGCACGCTGCCGGTGAAGCGGTGGTTTGAGTTCTACTCGCAGGTGTTTGACACGGTCGAGATCAACAACACCTTCTACCGCTGGCCGAAGCCGGAGGTGTTCGAGGCCTGGCGCGAGCAAGCTCCGCCCGGCTTTCTTTATGCCGTGAAGGCTAATCGGCTGATCACGCACATGAAGAAGCTGACCGCTCCGGAGGAACCACTCGAGCGGTTATACACCCGAGCGATGCTGCTGAGAAAACATCTCGGGCCGGTGCTGTTTCAGTTGCCGCCGAAGTGGCAATGCAATGTCGAGCGATTGCGCGACTTCGCGGGCCATCTGCGGCGGGATGTGACCCACGTGATCGAGTTTCGCGTGGAAGGGTGGCTGTGCGACGGTGTGTACGAGGTGCTCGAGCAGTCCCGGCTAAGCATGTGCATCCACGACCTGATTACGAACCATCCGGAGCGGATCACGGCAAAAGCCGTGTATTTGCGATTTCACGGAGCGACCGGAAAGTATCACGGTTCCTACTCGAAACCTCGGCTAAGGAAGTGGGCGGAGTGGATTCGGAATTTCGCCGCGAACGGGCACGATGTGTATGTGTACTTCAATAATGATATTGAAGGGCATGCTGTGAAGGATGCGGTCGTGCTACGGGAGTTGGTTGGTTGACTCGCTTTGAAGTGGAAGACCTAAGCATGCTACTGCGACTTTCGCTTAGGCCGGCTTTGTGGCAGCGCGGTGTAAGGGTCTTCGGGCCACGAGTGCTTGGGATAGCGGGCCCGCAGATCCTTGCGAACGAGTGGATAACCATTGGCCCAGAAGCTGCGCAGGTCGTCGGTCACCTGGGCCACGCGCATATTCGGGGCGAGTAAGTGCATGAGGACGGGCACGCGGCCGCCGGCGATGCGAGGTGTATCGAGCAAGCCGAACACTTCCTGAATGCGGACGGCGAGGATCGGGGGCCGGCCGATTTCGTAGGTGACTGTGATGCGATTGCCGGTGGGCACTTCGATCCGCTCGGGCGCTTCGCGTTCGACGGTTTGCAGCTGCTGATAGTCGAACAGAGTCTTGATCGCCATCAACCAGGGGCCGCGGCGGATCTCTTCAAGAGAGCGTTTACCAGCAGCAACCGTGGGAAGCAGCGATTGCAGTTGAGCGTCGTCGAGCGCCGGCAAGCGGAGGCTCGGCATCCAGGTGTTGAGGTTGCGGACGCGAGCGACATAGCCGCCGATGCTCGGATCGTCCGCGGGAAAGGCGAGGTCCCAGTTGCGAACGGCCGCCTCGGAGAGAGCGGCCGTGAGTTGCTCCCCGGTCGGTAGTGCGGCGGGAGATTCTTCGAGAATGAGCGTGTCCCACAGCACGCGGCGGCGAGCGAAGAGTTTGCCTTGGCCCTCGTCGAATTCGACTTGAGTTTCGGTGCGAAGGTGCGATTTGGGCAGCCAGGCTCGGTCGATGCCGGAAGCTTGTCGCACGACGGCTTCGCCACTGCTCGCTTCGACGTCGACGCACACGAATAGCTCGTCTTCGAGCACAGTGGAGGCATCATCGAGTCTGACGCCACGGCCGCCGACCATGACGCCGCGCCGGCTGGCGGGTTCGCGACGGCGGGCGATTCGATCGGGGTAGCCCGAGAGAATCGCGCGGAGGACGGCTTCGTCGGATTCGGCCTTGGCCGCATCGGCCGCATTCCCTGCCCTGCTCTCACTTCGGCGCACGAGTCGCGCGAGTTGGTTGCGCAACTGGAAGATCTGGCGAGCTGCCTGGCGGTTGAGCGCTCCGAACGGTGTGAATTGCTCTCCGGCACTTTCGAAGTGCTCCAACGCAATAACGCGTTCCAGCACGTCACTTCGGCCAGCGCGAGTAGCCGAACGGGATATGCGACGATCGGCTTCTCGAAGGAACGGGTCGCGCTCTCCGATCAACGATGCGGCTAGAGCAACGCGGTCGACTTCTCCCAGTCGCTGTCCCTCAATGAGCATGCGGGCAAGCCGCGGATGGGTCGGCAGCGCTGCCAGTTGCCGGCCAAGGGTGGTGACTTTGCCATGCCGGACGGCATCGAGCTTTTCGAGTAACGACACCGCCCGTTCGATGGCCCAAGCGGGCGGCGGCTCGAACCACGGAAACTGCTGCAGATCCGGCTCAATCCAACAGAGCACCTGGAGAACGGCACCGGCGAGGTCGACTCGGCGAATTTCGGGCGTTTCGAAGTCCGGGCGAGCGCGGTGGGCGGCTTCGGGCCAGAGTCGCAGGCAGATCCCGTTGGCGGTGCGACCGGCGCGGCCGGCCCGCTGGTCGGCTGAAGCTTTCGAGATCGGAGAGAGTTCAAGGCGATCGAGGCCGGTGGCTTCGTCCCAGCGAAGGATTCGGGCCAGACCGCTGTCGACTACCGCCGTGACTCCATCGATGGTAAGGGACGTTTCGGCGACGTTGGTCGACAAGATCAGCTTGCGACGGTTCGACGGGCGAAGCACTGCGTCCTGCTGCTCCGCCGCCAGATCGCCGTAGAGTTCGTGAACGACGAGCCCAAGTTGTTCTGTCCAGGGAGCGACGCGGCGAGCGGTCTGGCGGATTTCGCCGACCCCCGGCAGGAAGACTAATACGTCGCCAGGTGTGCGATCTAGCATTTGCTCGATGCCCAGAAGAGCGAGATCGGCGATCGGCTTGCGTTCGAGCGTTTGCTGGTATTGAACCTGAACGGCGAACAGGCGGCCATCGCTGCGAACGACCGGCGCGTCGCCGAGATACTTCGCGACCGGCTCGGCTGCGAGCGTGGCGGACATTACTAACAGCTTCAGATCGGGACGAACCGACTGCTGGATCTGGCGGACCATGCCGAGCGCCAAATCGCTGCTGAGCGACCGCTCGTGAAACTCATCGAAGAGGACGGCCGAGACGCCTTCGAGGAATGGGGACTCGTGCAGGAGACGCAGCAGGATGCCTTCGGTGACGACTTCAATTTTGGTCCGCGGGCCGGTCTTGGCATCGAAACGAACCTGGTAGCCGATTTCGTCCCCGAGTCGGCTATTGCGCTCGGCTGCCATGCGAGCGGCGGTGGCTCGGGCGGCGACGCGGCGCGGCTGCAGGACCAGAATCTTGCCCGAGTCGGCGAAGCCGGCGTCGAGCAACGCCGGTGGTACACGAGTGGTCTTTCCGGCTCCCGGAGGCGCACAGAGTACGACGGCCGGTCCTGCGCGTAGGGCTGCTACGAGCGGGTCGAGGACGTCGTCGATGGGGAGCGGCGGGAGCGGCACGGCGGACGGTTGAGATGGCTCGTCGCCGACGCGCAAACCAAGCGCAGAATTCGGCGAACCTGAATCCGATCAAGCCTATCTCATTTCGGGTGGGCCGGAAGCCCGTCCCAGGCATCAGCCCTCAGCGCCATCAAAGTCGCGGAGCGAGCGGCCTAGACGCTTGCGTTTGGCCGATCCGGCGACCGTGGCGGTTGCAGGCACGCCCTCCAAGGCGGCAGGCTGCAGCAGGTGGTTCAGACGCTCGCGAATGGGATCGTCGGCCTGCGGTGAGCCGATCGCTTCTACGGCGTCGGAGACACCAAGAATGACCGACTGGCGTACACCTTCGCGGATCCAACTGAACAGATTGAATTGCATGGCCGTGGCACTCCTTGCCTTGATACTGGCGAAAATCGGCGGCACTTTAGCGGCCGATGCCGGACATGTCCAGAGCGACGTCCAGTCGCTCGCTAGCGTTTCACGCTGTGACGCCGCACGCCTTTTGAGCTCGGCGGAGGACCTCCTGCGCTTTTCGTCGAGCTCGGCTGGCGCCATCAGCGAGGATTTCCTCCACCCGTTTGGGATTGGCGGCAAGTTCCTCGCGTTTCGCCCGCGCCTCGGCAAAGTAGTTCTCCGCTTCATCGGCGAGGGCCGTTTTCACCTGCCCGTAACCGAAACCGCCGCGGCGATACAGCGCGGCCATCTCGCTGCGATTCTCCTCCGATGCGAAGAGGGAAAAGAGCTGATACAGATGGTCCTCGTCCGGCTCCTTCGGCTGTTCCATCGGGCGGGAATCGGTGGCGATTCGCATGATCTTCTTGCGCAACGGCTTCAGCGGCTCGAAGATTTCGATAGTGTTGTTGTAGCTCTTCGACATCTTCTCACCGTCGAGCCCCGGAACCTTGGCGGAGCTTTCGAGCACCTTGTACTTTGGCAGGACGAACGTTTCGCCGAAGAGGTGGTTGAAGCTGCCGGCAATGTCGCGAGCCACCTCGATATGCTGAATTTGATCGGCGCCGACCGGGACGATTTCGGAGTCGTAGATCAGAATGTCGGCGGACATGAGCACCGGGTAAGTAAACAATCCTGCGTCGGCGGCGATGCCTTTGCTCACTTTGTCCTTGTACGAAACACAGCGCTCGAGCAGTCCCATCGGCGTGATCGACATCAGCAGCCAGGTGAGCTCGGTCACCTCGGGCACGTCGGATTGGACGAAGAGAATCGCCTTCTCCGGGTCGAGGCCCAGCGCGAGCAGGTCGAGGGCGGCGTCGAGCGTGTTCTGCCGCAGCACAGCCGCGTCGCGAACGGTCGTCAGTGCGTGCAGGTTCGCGATGAAATAATACGACTCATTGCCGTGCTGCAGGTCGATGTACTGGCGAATGGCCCCGAAGTAGTTGCCCCAGTGGAATCGGCCGGTCGGTTGGATGCCCGAGAGTACACGCATGGGGAGTTTTCAGTAGGCAGGAAACAATTTTCGGTAGCGGCGGAAGCGAAGAGCACGCATCCGCGACATTCAGGTTCTCAAGGTTCCAACCACTTCGCTCACACTGTTGGCGCCGAGTTGAATGAGTGCGGCGGGCAACGCATCGACCAATTTCATAGTCACCGTGGGGTCGTAATAGTTCGCGGTGCCGATCTGCACGGCCGATGCGCCTGCGACGATGAATTCCATCACATCATCGATCGTGGCAATTCCACCGATGCCGACGAGCGGCGTTTTCACTGCCTTGGCCGCCTGGTAGATGCACCGCAGGGCAACCGGCTTGATTGCGGGCCCGCTGAGGCCGCCGACGACGTTGCCGAGCATGGGCTTGCGACGTCGCCAATCTACGGCCATTCCCAGCAGAGTGTTGATCAGGCAGATCGCGTCGGCTCCCCCAGCTTCGGCGGCGCGGGCGATCTCGGCGATACTCGTGACATTCGGAGTCAGCTTGGCCAGCACCGGAATTTCGCACTTCGAGCGGACCGCCGCAACCAGCTCTTCGCAGAGCTTCGGATCCGCGCCGAAGTCGACCCCATGCGCCACGTTCGGGCAGGAGATGTTGAGTTCGAGCGCGGCAATTCCGCTTTGGCCATTCAGTTGCTCTGCCATGGCGACGAACTCGTCGTGGTTACGCCCGGCAATGCTCACGACCACCGCGGTCGGCAACTGGCTGAGGTACGGCAGATGGTGGGCTATGAAGGCGTCAATGCCGTCGTTATCCAGGCCGATCGAATTTAACAGCCCAGCCGAGGTCTCAACAGTTCGCCAGGGAGTGTTGCCCGGACGCGGGGCCTTGGTGATCGTCTTGGGAAGAATGCCGCCGAGTCGCGTGAAATCGACGATCCGCTCCATCTCGCGGGCGTAGCCGAAAGTGCCCGACGCAGTCAGGATGGGATTGCGCAGTTCGAGCCGTCCGACGCGGACAGACAGATCGACTTTGGTGGCGGCAGCGGTCACAGAATTCGGTCGCAACAGCGGCGGTAGCGGAATGCCGGGCGACTAGGCGCCAAGCAGAGTCGTTTCTGTGAATCTATCGCTGACTGCCCAGACTCACAACCGCCGTGGTGCGGCCCGACGCTACAGGCCGTCGCAGCGGAAGCGCAACACTGGGACGACAGTCTTAGATAATGCCGCCGTGGACGCGCTGCGGCGTCATATGGCTGGGTTGGTCGAGAAACCAGATCCGCTCCCATTCATTGAGCAGAGCGCGGAAGTCCTCGGAAGTATAGAGCAACTGCCGAGTTCGGACGGCGGGATCGCCTGAATAGATCGGAATAAAGCAGCCAACGCTGGAACTGAGCGCGACACCCAACAAAGCTGCCATCATGAGCCGGCGCATCGATCTTTCCTCCCTGAAAGCCCGTCCGTCTTGTTCTCACTAAGCCGGCGAAGCCATCTTCCGATGATTGATTCGCAAGCCTTGCCGTAACCGGCGTTTGTATCGCTAGGGCACCTGAGTCGGAGGTTCGTTGCTTTCGCTCGCAGGATTGGGTTGCTGCGCTGCGGCTGCTGCCGAGCCTTCCCCCCCCTGCATAGCGGCGGCTTGTTCGGCTGCTCGCCGTTCAAGCTGTCGAACCTTTTCTTCCATCTCCTTGCCCGGTTTGAACGTCACCACAAATTTTTCGGGAACGTCGACTCGCTGTCCTGTGCGGGGGTTCCGCGCCTTGCGAGCTGCACGCTCCTTTACTTCGAAGACTCCGAAGTTGCGAAGCTCGATCCGCCGTTCCTCTACTAGCGTCTCAACGATTGCATCGAAGGTCTTCTGAACGATCTCCTTGGTCTTGAGCTGCGTCAGACCAATCTCCTCGGATATCGTCTTAACGATCTCTTTCTTGGTCACGTCTATCCTCCGACTTGGCGGCTACAAGTACACAAGGTTGGTCCAGCGGGGACTGCCCGCAACGCTCCAAGTGTAGATGCCGTAAAGACTAGAGTCAAGACATTTCGAGTTGTGGCGTCGCACTTACGCGACGTATCTCCAATAACTGGGTTCTCGTTAAGCGTTCGGACGGAGCTGTCCGACCGCTCGTAAGTATCATCTCAGTTGCACTTTAATGACATTTCCGCCGTGTAGCGGTCATCATCAGCTGTAAGTACTTGCTGCGAATAGACTAACTGAGATTCGCCCGCCCGAGCCCGCGCATCGAATGCAGGAGTTCCGGCGTCTGCGAGCTAGAATCGGCCAGAGCGAGCCGTCATATCCAGCAAAACCGGTAAAGTTTGCCAAAGAAGATTGCCCAGGGGATTGGACGACCAATGGTTTGGTCAGACCTTCATGACAATTCGGCGGTCTTCGATCTGCTGAAGCGAGAACAGCTGACCTTTGCCACTGCCAGGACAGACAGCGCACGTCTGCTGCCACGCTTCGGGCGACTTAAGATTCGAATTCCAAAACGGCCAGGTCCGGCACTGCTTCGGCCGAGCGTCGTAAACGGTGCAACCGCGTTTTTGGTTGTCGAAGAAGACACAATCACCGTTCGAGTACTCGCGTAAGCTGCGACGCACTCCGACCTTGCGAACGTATTTGGCTTCGAACGACTCCACATCTTCGCCGATTTGCCGAGCGAGATCTTCGATTTCCGGTCCGGTAACCCAGACGTATCCCGGTCCTCCGGTGCAGCAGTCACCGCATTGAGTGCATTCGAACTTCAACCCATCCTTGTACCACGGTTGCTGCGTCATTTCTCTGCCTTTGAATAATCCAGCCCGATTGGGTGGCGAATGATAGATTTGAACGCACGATGGCTAAAGGGTAAAGGCATCAGTTCAGATGCCAAGCTGCTTTGCGAAGTTCACACGGCTGCGGCCGGCAATTCATCTGAGTTACGGAAAGTGCGTCCCGCCAATGTCCGCTGACTTTACTGCGCCACCGCTCCCGGATGCTGATTTGCGGCGACCGCGGCGGGCTGTTGTAGCCGTCACGCTGCAAGCGGGTTGTTTGCTTGTGATCCGCCGGTCACAGCTGGTACGCGCGCCCGGAATGCTCTGCTTTCCAGGCGGCGGTATCGAGGAGGGCGAGACCGAAACGGCCGCAGTGGAGCGTGAGCTACTCGAGGAACTGTCCGTGGCGGTTCGGCCGCTGCGACGCGTTTGGACAAGTCAGACCAGATGGGGAGTGCAACTTGCGTGGTGGCAAATAGCTCTGGCAGCGGACGGTCA
>Ga0164290_1000863_pt1:0-20000 | contig 71347 bp, 45 predicted proteins | sample Micstemetagenome_FD_108782 | JGI IMG/M metagenome (GOLD analysis project Ga0164290, IMG submission 108782) | Contaminated culture microbial community from soil near Moab, Utah, USA - Microcoleus steenstrupii SON62 (Illumina Assembly) | ecosystem: Environmental > Terrestrial > Soil > Soil...
CACCAGCGTGGCTTGTTCGCTTGAGTTCAACGAGCATGCGAACTACCAGCGTGCTGCCGAGATCTCACGGAGTGTGATTGAACAAATTTTGGCCAAGAAGTCGCCGGGGCCGCAGCTATACAACCTGAACATGCCGACCGCCGCCATGGATCAGCCCAGTGAGGTGCTAGTCGTGCCGATGGCGGTGGCCCGATACGGTGAGCACTTCATCAAGCGGACCGACCCTCGCGGCCGGACCTACTACTGGGCGACAAACGACCCGCCGGCTCAGCCGGAGGGTCATGAGACCGATTTGACCGCGCTGGCGAAGGGAAAAATCACCCTCACGCCGCTGCATTACAACATGACGCAGCATCGAGTGCTGAGCGAAATGGAAAGCTGGAAGTTCGAACTGCCCTAAACGGAATTTGAGGAATCGGACCATGCGAATTGCGATTGTGCACTCTGCATCTGTGCTCTCCGCTCTGCTGGGGCTCGTCGTCGCCGGCTGCGATTCCACTCCGCCAGCCACCACCACCGCAGCACCGACCCCAACCGTGGCAGTGCCCCCGCCGCCTCCAGCGCCACCGCAGCCAAACCCGCCGTTGGTGAATCCAGCTGGCGATGGTACGACGACCGTGCCTCCCGGAACGACCACGCAAACGACAACCCCTGCCGACGCCACCCAGCAGCCGGCCGGCGGTGGCGATCAATCGCCCGTGAACGATCCGAATACTGAGACCGTCAAAGCCGCAGCCGGAGTTGGCATCAAGGGACGCAGCCTGGATGAGTACGAAGGTATTGTCGTCACGCCGGTGAAGACCTACTTTCGTGCGAAAGAGCGGATCTCGTTCGAGATTGAGTTTCCGCACGCTTTGAACTTGTATAAAGCTCTCGAAGGCTCCGCCCCCAAAACCTACGAAGAACTCGAAGAGAAAGTCATCAAGCCGAACAACATCCAGTTGCCGCAATTGCCCGAGGGGCATCGATATGACTGGAATGCCGAGACGGAAGAGCTTGTTGTCGTTCGTCCGGCGAAGAAGTCGCAACAATCACAGAACTAGTCCTAGAAACTACATGAATCTCCGGAGCGATGGACCGCCAACGGGCTGGGCACGACGCTCAGCCTAAGGGATTCGCACGAGGCGAGTCCAGAAAGCAAACACGCGGGGTGAGGATCGCTGAATTGTCTTTACGACAGGCATCCTCCCAATGAAAACTTATCAACTGCTTCTCTCGACAATCGCTGGCTGCGCCTGCGCTTGGATTTCTCCTGCGACCGGCCACTCAGCCGAGTGGATCACCGCGCCGTCGTACTACACGCACGACCCGGTCACCGCCGAACGGGTGAATCAGTACTCGCAGGTAGGCCCGTTCTACTACTACCAGCGTGGCGACTACACGCAGAGCGGCTACCGCCACAACCGTAGTACATTTCAGTTCGGCGGGAGCGCCGACAATCTGCACATCGTCGAGCAGTGGGGCGCTCCGGTCATCCCGTACGAGCAGTGGCGATTCCCGTATCGGCCTTATGGCTCGCCGTATCCTGCCTGGGGACCACCCTACGGTGGACTCGGCGATGCCGGGTACGGTGGGTTCTTTCCTTACGGACCAATTCCATTTGGGGGAGGAAACGTCGGCGCCGGGTCCGGTCGATTCAACACGGCTGAGCAGTGGATGGACGGCTACTATCCGAGATACGATCGCAATGATCGCTCGCCATACTATCGACCTTACCGGGCCGAATCTGAGATTTTCGGACCATGAACCAAAAGCTCGAACGGCCGCGCGCCGGCTGGTATGATCGACCACTGCTTATAGAAGCTAAAACCCATAGGCGTTGTCGATCATGGCGTTCCGGAAGTTCGCACATCCAAGCTTCGGTCGATGGTTCGTCTTGACCGGGGTCGTATCGCTAGTATCCGCCCTAGCTGCCGTTGGAGCAGAAGGCACTTTTGAATGCCGCTGGGCCGAAGGGCCGATCAAGATCGACGGCAGCGCCGAAGAGGCGGACTGGAAGAATGCACAGCTGATTGATGAGTTCACGCTCCCTTGGCTGCAGGATAAGGCCCGGCCGGCCAAGACGGCGACCCGGGCTCGGCTGCTCTGGGACCGCGAGCATCTCTATTTCTTTGCCGAAATGGACGATAGCGATCTGTACGCCGACGTGAAGGAGCACGATGGCCACACTTGGAACAACGACGTTTTCGAACTGTTCTTCAGACCGGCCGGCGACAAGCCGGGCTACTACGAGTTCCAGGTCAATGCGGCCAATACGAAGCTGGATGCCTTCTTCCCTCGCCGCGGTGCCGGCGGCTTCGACCGGTTCAAAAGCGATGGCGACTTCGAGTTCGAATCGGCAGTCAAGCTCCGCGGATCGCTCAACAAGTGGAGCGACAAGGATCAAGGCTGGTCGGTCGAAGGACGCCTGGCATGGAACGACTTTTTACGTACCGGCGGCCGCCCTGCCGAAGGAGAAACATGGACGTTCACCGCTTGTCGCTACGACTATTCCATCGACTTCGAAGGGCCGGAGCTATCGACCTGCGCTCCGCTGAAAACAAAGCACCACGCTGACTTCCATCACTTCGAAGACTACGCACCACTAAAGTTCGTCGGCCCGCCCAAGGAAGCAAGCGTTCGCCCCTACGGCATCAAGGAGCGGGTTCCGCTGACGACCTCTCGCGTTGTCGGTTCGCCCGATCCGCCGCTTCCGTATCGCGTGACACGCGCTCTGCCGGAGCTGAAACTCAACTTTCCGATCTATGCGGTCCGCCAGCCCGATAGCAATCGGTTCATACTCGTTGCCCAGGAGACTTCCTACGGTCCTGCCGCCGTGCTGCGAGTGAAAGGAGACGGCAGCTCCGCCGAAATCGAGAAGCTGTTCGACGTGCCCCAAGGGGGCGTTGCGTACGCCGTCTGTTTTCATCCCAAGTTCGCCGAGAACGGCCATTTGTATCTGGGGTGGAATGGTGCGCTGGACGGAAGCCCAAAGCGAACTCGCATCACGCGCTACACTATGCAGACCGCCGAGCCGTACAGGCTCAATCTCTCCTCAGCGACGGAAATCATCGCCTGGGATTCAGACGGCCATAATGGCGGCGACATGGCGTTCGGCGCCGACGGCATGCTGTACATCACCTCCGGCGATGGCACGAGCGACTCGGACGTGAACCTGACCGGGCAGGACCTGACGAAGCTGCTCGCCAAGGTACTGCGAATCGATGTCGATCGGCCGAGCGAAGGTCGGCAGTATTCAGTGCCAGCCGACAATCCATTCGTCGGCCGAAAGGGTGTATGCCCGGAAACCTGGGCCGCTGGCCTGCGGAATCCTTGGCGGATTACTTCTGATCGAGAGTCAGGGCAAATCTGGGTTGGCAACAACGGTCAGGATCTGTGGGAGCAGGTCTATCTGATTCGCAAAGGAGATAACTACGGTTGGAGCACCTATGAAGGTGGCCACCTCTTCTATGCCGATCGCAAGCTGGCGTACGAACCGGTCACGAAGCCCGCCGCCGACCATCCGCACAGCGAAGCTCGCTCGCTAACAGGGGGAATCGTCTATCGCGGCAAAAAGCTGCCGGAACTGGTTGGCCACTACATCTATGGCGACTATTCCACCGGAAAAATCTGGGCAATCAAACACGTAAACGGCGCTACATCACCGCCAAAGCTGATCGCTGATACCACTCTGGCGATTACTAGCTTCGCGGCCGATATGGAGGGCGAGATCCTCATCACTGATCACAAACGCGAGGATGGCGGCTTGTATCGCCTTGAACTCAACGATGTGACGGAAGCGAGTTCAGCCCACCACAAGTTCCCACGCAAGTTAAGCGAGAGCGGTTTGTTCGCTTCGGTCGCGGGTCATCAGGTGCAGCCAGGCGTGATCCCCTACTCGGTCAATTCGCCCCTCTGGTCCGACGGCGCCCACAAGGAGCGGTTCATTGCGATCCCGCACAAGGAAGGGCAAGACATGCGAATCGATTTCAGCACGCCTCGCGGCTGGAACTTTCCGGACGAAACCGTGCTGATCAAGTCGTTTGCCCTGGAAACGATTGAGGGCGATCCAAAATCGCGCCGGTGGATCGAAACCCGGTTCCTGACCAGGCAGTCGGGCGAGTGGGAAGGTTACTCCTACATTTGGAATGACGAGCAGACGGATGCAACGCTCGTTGGTGCCGAAGGACTCGACCGCGAACTTCAGGTCCAGGTAAGCAAGTCGGCGGAGCATCCCGGCGGGTTGCGGCGACAAACGTGGCGCTATCCCAGTCGCACTGAATGCATGGTCTGCCACAGCAGGGCGGCGAACTTTGTCCTGGGGCTGACGCAACTACAAATGAATAAGGACCACGACTACGGTGGCGTGGTCGACAATCAGCTGCGCGTGCTTGAGCACCTCGGCATGCTCAAGGTGAATTACCACGGCGAAGCGACGGGGAAACTGCGTGAGACTGGAGAGAACAAAGCTCGGGCCGATGGGTTGACCGACACGAAGGCGATCGAGCAGTTCGCGGCCGAGTTTCTCGATAGGTACGTCGCTTCGCGAGATCAGCGCCCTGCCAAACCGACATCGCTGCTAACACACTCGCCTGAAAAGTATCCTCGGCTCCCCGATCCCTACGACTCGAGCCAACCGACGGAAGCCCGTTCTCGATCGTACCTGCATGCCAATTGCTCGATTTGCCATGTGGAAGCCGGCGGCGGAAATTCGCAGATCCAACTGGAGTTCACCAAGCCGCTGGGCGAAACGAAGCTGGTCGATGTGCCTCCCATGCATCACAAGTTCGACTTACCCGACGCTCGCCTGATTGCCCCGGGCCATCCGGAACGTTCGGTGCTTCTGCATCGAATCGGGCATCGTGGACCGGGCACCGGTCAAATGCCGCAGTTGGCGACCTCCGTGGTCGACCGCGAAGCGGTCAAGCTGTTCGAGGCCTGGATTCGGGAACTCAAGGCCCCACTCGCCGGCGCCGAGAGTTCAGGTAAGTAGCGGGACTGGTTCGCGATGCGAACTGATCGCGACTTGCAGCTTCTACTGCACGTTCGGCCGATCTGCCAGCACGATGCGCTCCGGCAGGGTAGCCAGCCAGGTTTGAAGACGGTCAATCATGTCGGCTTCCGGCGGGTGGACCGCAACGACCTGAAGCCCACCCATGTCGATTCCGGTTCGTAAAGCAACTAACCGCGATTGCAGCAAGTCGATCAGGGCGTTGCCCTCGACTGGGGTCAATGCGGATCGCTGAAGCTGAACTTCGCTTTGGGTCCTAACGCGTCGCAGTCGAATCGCTCGGCCCTGCTCCGCCTTGATCAGGTCGCCGCCGACATAGGCCCGGCGAAGCTCGTTGCGCGAGTTGAAGTGAAAGACCGGATCCTGGCCGAAGAAGAGACTCGACGCTCCTTCCCGTCGCAAACCAAAGATGACCGGTTCGCTTTCTCCAGCCAGGTGAAACTCCGCGCGTTCAACGAGCGCGATTGCTTCGCGCATGATGTCTTCGCGGTCAGATTCGTGGCGGGCCATGGACGGTCGTTGCTATCTGGATGACGCGGTGTCGTCACCCATTCTAGCAGTGTGCAAGCAGGGTGCCGGCTAGGTCCACTGCTGCACGTCGAGTGTCAGATTCGCTCGTTCATTACGGCAGATCTCGCAGATATCGTCGTGTGCAGTGAAATAGGCGTCGATCACCTTTGCATCCCACTGCCGGCCGGCGCCGCTACGGAAGATCGCGTCGACTTTCTCAACTGGCATGCCCTTGCGGTATGGGCGGTCGCTCGTCATCGCATCGTAAGCGTCGGCGACCGCGACGATCCGAGCGATGAACGGAATCTGGTCACCGACGAGATGGAATGGATAGCCGCCGCCGTCCCATTGCTCGTGATGGTGCAGCACCGCCGGTAGCACGCTAGAGAGTTGCTGAATATCGGCCAGAATGCGATAGCCAAGTTCCGGGTGCTGCTTAATGTGTTCGAATTCTTCGTCGGTCAGCTTGCCCGGCTTGCACAGCACGGCGTCGTTGATGCCGATCTTGCCGATGTCGTGCAACAGACCCGCCATGTACAGCGTGTGCAGAACTTCCGACTCGCAGCCGAGTTCCTTTGCCAGGCGCACCGAGATTCGCGCCACCCGATCGCTATGACCGCAGGTGTAAGGATCCTTAGCGTCGATGGCGCTGGTCAGAGCTCGCACCACGCTGGCGAGAAATTCCGATTGCTGGCGGTACAGATCGCGGTTGCCCGAGTGGATGCCGAGCATCGCACCAACACTGTTGAGCAGGCTGGCCTCAACGGTCCCGAATTCCGCCGCTTCCACATGATTGATGGCCGCCAGCCAGCCGAACACTCGCTGACCTTCCGTCATCGGCACCAGGATTGCCTGGCGTACTTCGGGCAGCGGCCAATCCGGCGCGCCGGTCACGTGATGGTTCACGACGATTGGGCCGCCGGTCGAATGCAACTGCAGTTGCTTGACGAGCAATGTGAATTGTTCGTTGTCGATGGGGCATTGGCCCGATCGGAGGAACACCGACTGCGTCCGTGATCGGTAAGTGGAACCGCCCTCTTGGACTACTGGCAGAAGCTGAATCGCCGCCGACTGAGTTGGCAGACAGTCAAGTAACCAATTGACGACGAGGCTGCAAATTTGCTCCTCGTCGCTCGAAATCCGCAAGTTCTGCGTCACGCCGTGCAGCAGGCAGATCTCTTCGTACGTGGTCGCCAGATTATCGGAAAGTTTTTCCACTTCCCGCTGCAATTTCGCGGCCTTCAGATCGGAGGCTATCGCTCCTTGAGTGGCCACAGCGAGACGCAGCAGGGCATCGGCGGACCAAACGGTTTGTCGATTGAGCCAGGTCGCGAACTTGCTAGGCTCCATGCCGAGCAGTTCGGCGGCGGCGCGGTTGTCGTCACCGGGCGTCGGATTCCGAGTGGCAAACGCGGCAGTGGCCACAACTGCCGTCCCCGACTCGGTCTTCAGTGGGATCGCCAACAGCAGAACGGAGTCTTCATCGGCAATAAACTGCGGATCGCTACCGACAACGGCTCGTGCGAGCTGACCGCGGAGCGGGTCGTTGCTGCCAGGTTGCTGCAGGGAAACGTAGAGCACCTCGCCCGATTCGGCATGCCAGAAAGTGAATGCAACTCCAAACGCCTTGCGCAAACTTGCAGCGAGCGAAGTCAATTCCGCGGTCTGGTCGGCCTCGGCCTGACCGGGTACCAGCGAATTCGTGAGTTCGGCGATAACTGCCATGGCTCAGGGAGTGGTGGAAGTTGGTTTTCTACGTTTGCCGCGGCGGGCAGGTGAAGCGCTAGGGCGCATAGCCACACGCAGGCTTCTGCGGCAAATGTAGGTCACATCCGAAGTGAAGCTCACAAAATCATTCACCCTCCACTATTCGACACAGTGGTCGTTACAACCGTTACGACCGTCAACAGGCGCGGCGGCCTTCGGGAATGCGTTTCAGGCGGACTGCCAAGCTCAAGCACAGATCGACCCTCTCCGATACTGACGAAGGCTGTCCCTTGCCAGACAACATTGGAGCCGCTTGAGAACCGACTCGCCCCATGGCCGACCTGCTGATACAAAACTGGCCGATCGTGGTCTTCGCCGTGACGGTTGCGACGCTGGTCGTGGTTGCGCTGTTCGTCCTCCGCGAAGGCCCGCTGCCCTACGAACGCCGGGGAGTTCTGTTAACTCCAGCCGAAATCAACTTCCTGCGGCACTTGCAGGGCGCCGTCCGCGAAGATTGGTACGTCTTCTCCATGGTGCGGTTGGCCGACATCATCAAGGTTCGGCCGCGGACGCGGAAATCTCAGAGCTGGCAGAACCGGATTTTCGGCAAGCACATCGATTTTGTGCTCTGCGATGTGGAGACGCTGGAGGTGAAGCTTTGTATCGAACTGGATGACAGCTCTCATCGCCATCCTGACCGGGTAGCCCGCGATAAGTTCGTAAACGTCGCGCTGACCGCCGCTGGGCTGCCGCTGCTGCGGGTTCGCGTGCAAGAGAAGTACGAAAACGCCGTGCTTCGCAAGGATATCGAGGATGCTCTTGGCATCGTTCGGAAGAAGAAGCGGGCCTAAGAGAGATCCGGCCAGCAAAGATTGGGCGACTTAGCCGGCCGCGCATATCGCACTTTGCCAGCAAGCAAACAAACTGACTTTCGATTACTCTAAACTGGCCCGTCGACCAAAACGAACTGGGCACTTGTCATCTCGACGACCAGTTTCTATGGACTCACTAATTTGGCATGAGTAGCGAATCGGCTGAAACCGACCCGTCATCATCCTGGGGTCGGGTCGCCCAAATCGGTCTGCTCGCAGGTCCTCTGCTCGCGGTTTTAGTCTATTTCGCGCTGCCCCACGGCGACAGCTTGCTCAGTCATGCAGGCAAGTCCACTGCCGCGATCGGCACATTGATGGCCGTTTGGTGGATGACCGAAGCGGTCCCACTCGAAGCCACGTCGCTTCTCCCGTTGGTCCTGCTGCCGCTGTTGGGCGTGTATGGAATTGGCAAAGAGGGAGCATTTCAGAAGGCGGCGACTCCTTACGCCAACTCCTCGATCTTTCTCTTTCTCGGTGGGTTCTTGATAGCGCTCGCCGTGGAACGTTGGGGGCTACATCGTCGAGTTGCTTTGCTTACCGTCCTGGTAGTAGGAACTCAGCCGATTCGGATCGTCGCTGGTTTCATGATCGCTACTGCGTTTCTGAGCCTCTGGATCAGCAATACCGCGACGACCCTGATGATGCTGCCGATTGGTCTAAGTGTGGTGCAGTTGATGCAGCGGCAACTGAGTCAGATGGGTTCACTCACCGAAGAGGACCACGCGGCAGCGGTTACTGCGTCGCGGAACTTCGCGACCTGTTTGATGCTAGGCATCGCCTACGCCGCCAGCATCGGGGGTCTCGGCACACTCATCGGTACACCGCCGAATGTCTACTTCGCCGGCTTTATGCGCGAGCGAGGAATGCCGATCAGTTTCTTCCGCTGGATGCTCTTCGCGGTGCCGTTTGCCGCAGTCTACCTGGGAATCTGCTGGTGGCTGCTGGTGGGCATCCTGTTTCCACTGCGCCGGGCCGAACTCCGCGGTGGCCGGGCTCTGATCGCTGACGAACTGCGGAGCCTAGGGCGAGTATCGCGCGGTGAATGGGTCGTGCTAGTCGTATTTCTGATCACGGCAGTCGCCTGGATCGCGCGCGAGCCGCTGTCGAACCTTGCTTCGGTAAAGCAGCAACTTCCGTGGCTCGGCTCGGTCGACGATGCGCTCATCGCGATGGCCGGGGCGATTGTACTTTTCTTGATTCCCATCGATCCGGCACGGGGTGTATTCGCCCTCGACTGGAGCGTCGCCAGAAAACTCCCTTGGGGAGTGCTGCTGCTATTTGGCGGAGGATTGAGTCTTGCCGCCGCAATGAGCGACAGCGGTCTGGCGGTCTGGATCGGCGAGCAAATGCGCGGCCTCGACCGAGTGCCGGTGCCCGTAGTGATTGTGGCGGTCACTGCAGGCGTGATCCTCTTCTCCGAACTCGCCAGCAATCTGGCAACGGCGGCGACCTTGCTGCCGCTGCTCTTTGAGGTGGCGCGAGCGCTAGAGGTCGATCCGCTCGTGCTTACGGTGCCCGCTATCGTCGGCGCCAGTTGCGGCTTCATGCTGCCGGTGGCTACTCCGCCGAATGCCATCGCCTTCGGGTCCGGGTACATCTCCGTCCGCCAAATGATGCGAGCCGGCTTTTGGCTCGACTTGACCGCCGTCGTACTGGTGCCGATCTTCGTCTACCTGTTGGGCCAGTGGGCACTCGGCCTGAGGTGGTAGCGGCAGCTGGATCGGACCGTACCGTCACCGCGGTGCTACCGGCACTGCCGGCAGTGCCCTTTGAGAAAAATCTCTGTTACATCGCCGACCGAAGATTTCGAGGCCTTGCTCGGGGCGATGTGCACTTCCACATCTGGCAGGCAGGTTACCGTGCCGCAATCGAGGCACATGAAATGGGGATGCTCACCCTTGGAGTGCGCTGCACCAGTTCGCAACTCGAATCGCCAGGCATGATCGCCTGCATCGAGGCGAATCAAAATGCCCGCGTCGGCAAGTTCGACGAGACAGCGATAGAGAGTCGACTTATCGTAGCCCGCCGGCACGAGCACGTCGGCCACATCTCCATGGCTCAGCGGTTTCTGAGCGTCGGCCAGAAGTTGCAACACCGCCACCCGGCTAGTCGTGCTACGCAGTCTGGACGAACGCAACAGCTCGCGCGCTGCTTCCACCGAGATCGTTGAATTGGGGCGATTCATGAACACCTGGCCGTAAGGCTCTCCGTCGCTCTAGCCGAAACTGGGGAGCGAGAAAGGCCCCGCATTTTAACACAAATACGCGCGGTCGGCTCGGTTTGGCGAACCCTGAAAAAGTGCATTGCAAGGTAGCTGAATTCGCCAGAATGCAGACGCGTTGGAATTGAGGGTCCGACTGCGGGACGTCTGAATTCTGGCGAATTCAGCTACGTGGAAAGAGATTGCAATCCGCGAGCGACACTAGTGCCACGTGAATCCACGTTGCGGCGGATCACCAATACACGGTGCTGCCGTGCCAGGGGAAGTAGCTGGGCGATCGGCCGCCGAAGCGGAACTCAACACCCGCCATGACCGAAAAATTGTGCATCGAACTGACTTGATTCGTTCCAAATGCAATATTGTCGACCAGGTCGAGGCGGAGCGTGCACCAGCGTGATGTGTAGTTCTTCAGACCAATGCCAATGGGCAGGCCGAAGGCGGAATCGTTGATGAAGAAGCCGTTGTTGTCGACGAACCGAAAGTTCGCCAGTCCCACGCCCATCGAGAAGTACGGTCGCCAGCAGGAATCGCCCCAGGGGTAGTAGAGCAGCGAGACATCGCCGTAGTAATCGCGCGCCGATTCCGCAATTGGCACTCCCGCGCCTGTCAGCGCTTCAGCCCGAGCGAAGGCATAACGACCTTCGAGAGCCCAATAGTGATCGAAGTCCCAGCCGAGCCGCATACCCAGAAACACAGCGTTGTTCTGGAGCACCTCCTGGTCCACCAGATCGTCGTTGAAGATGCCGCCGACAAACAAGCCAAAGTAATACGGCCGATTCCGCCAACTGGTGCCGATGAGCGGTTCGCCCAGCCCCGTGTGTCGGTAGGGATCGTTTGGGTCACTGTGGCCGAACCAATGAATGGGCAGCCAGGTTCCAGTGCGAGGCCAGAAGCGGACACGTTCCGCAGGGTGCGCTCCTGGCCAGTCTTCTTCCTGGTCGGGCGGACAGTCGGCGTAGTCGGGGGAAGCAAAACCGTCGGCCGCCTCGCTTCCCCGCTCGCCGAAATTGTGCGGCACGACGGACGGTGGTTGAGTGACCGGGAGATCTGTCGTCGATTGAACCAACTGAATGCTCGGCTGATTCGGCTCGTCCTGCCACGCCTCAGCGAGCACTTGAAGTCGGTCGGTCCGCTGTAGGGGGCTCGCTGACGATTTCCGCAGTGGGTTCAGCGGCACTCCTTCGGCGCGCACTTTGACCGCCATGGCGGCTAGCGCAGCCAAGACGGTGACAGAGCACAGTGCTCGCGTGAGTTGCGACATCCATGTCCTCGGACGCGACCTGAGAAGAGGGCGGGATTATGGCGACGCAGGCCATGTGGGTCAATGGAGTTCGGAAAGTCACCAGACCCGCCCGGGACGCCCTTAAATACCCATTGCTAGCTTCCGCAACCTTTATGCCTTCACAATATCTTCGCGTTTTCTTAATGTGAAGGAGTTAGCGTCATGAGGAATTGAAGTTAAGGCTCGTGATTGAGAGACGTTACGGCGACCATCGACTCTTTGCTGCCCATACGCGGATGCAGTGAGACTTGCTGTTGCCAGAATACTCCTAAGTGCCTGCTTTACCATCAGTTCCCGCGACGTCGACGACACTATGCCCGGGGCGATCAGCGGTTGATCGCGCTGCGAGCGAGAAAGAGGACACGCGGAAAGTCGCCACGATGAGCAAACATTTGCAGCGGGATATTGAGAGCCTCAACAGCGAGCTGCTGAACATCTCGTCGATGGTGGAAGAAATGATCGACAAGGCCACGCAGGCCTTGAGCGAACGCAAATATCAGTTAGCCGACCAGGTGGTGGACTCCGATTCCTACGTCGACGAGCACGAGGTGCATGTCGAAGAGGAATGCCTGAAGATGCTCGCCCTGCATCAACCAGTGGCGGTCGATCTGCGCCGGATTGCCACGGTCATGAAGGTGAACGGCGACCTGGAACGGATCGCCGACTTGGCAGTGAGCATCGCCCAGCGGGCGAAAGCGATGGATGCGTATCCCGCGTTTCCGATACCGGAACAGCTGCCGCGGATGGTGGTGATCGCCACGCAAATGGTCCGCGGCGTAATGGATGCCTTCGTGAAGATGGATACGGTCGCGGCCCGACGGATCATGGCGATGGATCGCGAGGTGGATCAGTTCAACTGCGACATCATCGAAGAGCTGCAGCAAATCATGAAGACCAAAGCGCAGCTCGTAGAGGCGGCCCTGCATTGTTTTTCGGCGGTTCGCCATATCGAACGCATCGCCGACCACGCAACCAATATCGCCGAAGACGTGGTGTACCTCGTCGAGGGCGACATCGTCCGGCATCGGCACGATCAAAAGTTTACGGAAACCGCGGATTAGTTTCAGATGGCGAAAACCAAGATTCTGGTCATCGAAGATGATCGCTCGCTGGCGGAAGTGCTTTCGTACAACCTCAAACAAGCAGGGTACGACGTGCTGGTCGCCACCGATGGCCAGGACGGCCTGTTGCAGGCACAAATCAAATCACCGGATATCGTCGTGCTCGATTTGATGTTGCCTGTCGTGGACGGGCTGGATGTTTGCCGCCGCTTGCGGGCGGATGCTTCGACGCGAGATGTGCTGATTGTCATGCTCACTGCGAAAGCGGAGGAAAGCGACGAACTGGTCGGCTTTTCGCTCGGCGCTGACGACTACGTGACGAAGCCCTTCAGCGTGAAGGTGCTGCTGGAGCGGATCAAAGCGCTGCGCCGTCGGAGAGCCGGAGACACAATCACCACCGACGACGTAACGTCGCGACTTGGCGTAACGGTCGATCGCCGTCGCCATCAAGCCGCAGCGGACGGCAAGCCGCTGCAGCTCACTCGCAGCGAATTTAGGCTGCTCGACACACTCATTCGTCAGCCGGGACGCGTGTTTCACCGGGCCGAACTAATCGACGCGGCACTCGGCGAAGACACGATGGTCATGGAACGCACGATCGACGTGCACATCCGGGCGCTGCGTCGCAAGTTGGGAGCCCACTGCGATGTGATCGAAACGGTTCGCGGCGTCGGCTATCGCTATCGCGACATGGAGCCGATCGGCGAGCCAGCGGCATTTGGAAATGACGAATGACCAAGCCAGAATGACCAAACCAGGTCGGCCGCGCCTCCCTGATGCCAGGTCATCGCAGTCTCGTCATTGGTCATTCGTGCTTCGTCATTCGTCATTTCTTCTTGTAGTGCTCCACCTGCTCGGCGATCCACCGCTCAAGTTCATCGAAGTCCACCGGCGGCAACTTGGATAGATCGGGCCGCAGCTTCACCGCGTCCTTGGTATAGACGTGGTGGATCTCGTTCTGTGCCTTGTTGGTGTTCCAGTGCACCAGGATGCGAACGCACTTGCGCAGCGACCCTGGCACATCGACTTCGTACGTGCAGAGCAGGGGCACTTCCAGCCAACCGAGCTGCCGCGCGGCGAGCGCTGGAAACTCGGCGTCCAGATCGCGCGTGAGGCTGAAGATGATGCTGCCGACGTCTTCGGCTGCGATTCCGTTGACGCGGATCATCAGCCCCAGCAGTTGCCGGGTGGCGGCGAGAATATCTTCCCGGGTATTGCTATCGACAGTGGTGGCGCCACGAACGCCGCGACAGTGCATCGCTGGATCTTCTTGATGGAGAGCGAAGGAGGTCAGCCGCTTTAGAATACCGTTTTCTCATCAAGCCGGAGAGGGCTGCAGTCAGGGGCATTTTGACATTTCCCAGGCACCGTTACACTGAGGGATTCTCGTGCACCGGATTCGATGATCGGTCGAGTCGCAGGACTATGACCGCAAATGACCGACATCCGAGATTGCTCCTAAATCCCCTGATGGCAAGGTATTAGCGGCACATGGAAGCCGGAATTGTTGGTTTGCCGAACGTCGGCAAGAGCACGCTGTTCAACGCCCTGACTAGCTCCAAAGCGGCCCAGAGTGCGAACTATCCGTTCTGCACGATCGAGCCGAACGAGGGCATCGTCAGCGTGCCGGACAATCGGCTGCAGCGGATCACGAAGTACATCGTGCCCAAGAAGATTGTGCCGACCGCGCTGAAGCTGGTCGACATTGCCGGCATCGTGAAGGGGGCGAGCGAAGGGCAGGGGCTGGGGAACAAGTTTCTCAGCCACATTCGCCAGGTCGACGCCATTCTGCAGGTTGTCCGCTGTTTCGAAGACCCTGACGTAATCCATGTGTCGGGCGAAGTGAACCCGCTGGCCGACATCGAAATCATTGAGCTCGAATTGATGCTCGCCGACGCGGAGTCGCTGAAGCAGAGCCTGGCGAAGGCGGAGCGCACCGCCAAGAGCGGCGACAAGGAAGCCAAGCAGCGCGTCGAAGTGATCCGCAAATGCATGGCTCATCTGGAGACGGATCAACCGCTGCGGAAGTTGCAGCTTGAGGAATCGGAAGCGAAAGCGGTCGCCAGCTTCGGCCTGATGTCGGCCAAGCCGGTGCTCTACATCGCCAACGTGGACGAAAGCGATTTGAACGGCGAAGGACCGCGAGTGCAGCAGCTACGCGAATTCGCCGCCAAGATTGGCGCGTCGGTTGTGCCCGTGTGTGCGAAGCTGGAGGCGGAAATTGCTGAGCTCGAGGAGCCCGATCGCACTGAGATGCTCAACTCCGTCGGTTTGGCTGAGCCGGCGCTCGCCGTTTGTGCCCGTGAGGCCTACCGCGTGCTCGGACTGCAGAGCTACTTCACTGCCGGTGAGCAGGAAGTGCGAGCCTGGCCGATTCCCATCGGGGCCACGGCTCCCCAAGCCGCCGGTGTGATTCACACCGACTTTGAAAAGGGCTTCATCCGGGCCGAAATCTACTCGCTCGAAGATCTGGAGAAGTACGGCAGTGAGAAGGACATTCGAGCCGCTGGCAAGCTGCGTGTCGAAGGCAAAGGCTACGTGATGCAGGACGGCGACATCTGCCACTTCCTGTTCAATAAGTAGCTTCCCGGATGGCAAGCTAGGCGATTACATCCATCACCGGCTTGCCGGCGATGGCCAGCGGTCGATTATTCCGATCGCGAATTTCGCTGTCGGGATCGATGCCCAGCAGGTAGAAGATTGTGGCTGCCAAATCTTCAGGTTTCACGGGATGCTCGTCTGGGAAACTGGCCGTCGCGTCACTCTTACCGTAAATGAAGCCGCGTTTCACGCCGCCGCCAGCAAGCAGCACGCTGTAGCAATTCGGCCAATGATCGCGACTGACATTGGCGTTGATCTTTGGCGTGCGGCCGAATTCTCCCATCCAAATGACGAGCGTCTCATCGAGCAAGCCGCGCTCTTCGAGATCGTCGAGTAGGGTCGGCAGCGTCTGCTCCGTGACTGGGAAGTGATACTTCTCGACGATCGGGAACATCCGAGTGTTGTCGAATCCGTGCGTGTCCCAGCCGCCGCTCTCGGTGCTTCGGCCGCCAATGGTGTCTGAAAAGTAGACCGTTGTGAACTTGACGCTCGACTCGACCAGTCGCCGGGCGAGTAAGCAGCCTTGCCCGTAAGTGGTGCGGCCGTAGCGATCTCGCACCTCGGCCGGTTCGGCGGACAGGTCGAACGCTTTGCGCACTCGATCGCTCGTAAGCATCGAAATGGCGCGCTCGTAGTGCGAATCGAAGCCGCGGACCTCGGCCGAGATGTCCATGAGCCGAGCCTGCTGGTCGACCAGTTTCTGCATTTCTCGGCGGCGATGCAGTCGATCGAGCGTCAAATCCGACGGCAAGCTGAGCTCCGGCAGTTTGAAGCCTGGCGAGTTCGGATCTTCGGTGAAGAGCAGGGGATCGTGGCGCTTGCCGAGGAAGCTGGCGTGTTGGCCGGGTGTGATCGAGCCGTCGCGAATCACGTGCGGATAGGCAACGAAGGTCGGCATGCTGCCATCGCCTGGAGCCAGCTTGTCGACGATGCTGCCGTAGGAAGGGCGAAGCTCCAGCGAATCGCGCAGCCGCTGATCGTCGCTCGGCGGGGCGTGGCCCGACAGGGCATAGTAGCCCGCCGAATTGTGGTTTTTCATGTTGTGCGTGAGTGTGCGGATGATCGATACCTGATGCATCCGCTTGGCCGTCTCAGGAAGGTGCTCATTAGTCTGCAGACCAGGCAGCGAGGTGCTGATCGGTTTGAGCGGTCCGCGAAAATCGTCTGGGGCGTTCGGCTTCATATCGAACATGTCGATATGGCTCGGCCCACCCCACTGGAATAGGAAGATGACTGACTTGGCCCGCGGCCTGATCGATGACGATCCGTTGTTTGCGCGCAATAGCTGAGGCAGACCGAGACCGAGCAAGCCGCATGATCCGGCTGTTATCATCGACCTGCGAGAAAGCCGGCGAAACGAAGAACAGGCAGTGTTGGGAGATCGCGACATTTAGTGGCTCTTCGTTTCAAATGTTCGCGAGTGCTTGTGGGCCGGAATACTGACGGTGTACGTCTTGGCATCCGGAGCGACAGAAAGCTTGATGATGTTGCCGGTGCCGCCCGGCTCGCGGTTGGCGATCAGTTCGTCTGTGGTGTTGTTCGTTTCGCCGTCGGGCCGCGTGTTTTTGTGAAGCTGATAGATGGCTTCGATCGATTGGGTGGCTTTCAGATTCTGGAAGACCTCTGGCATGCAGCCCTTCGTTTTTCCATTATTCATGATGGCGACGCGAGGTTGCAGGCTGTTAAGAACCAGTGGGTTGTTGCTGGCGTCGAGCCCATGATGGGTCACCTGATACACGTCGACGGTGCCGACGACGTTCTTTGGGCAGACCAGGCGGGCCTCCTGGTTCCAGGTGAGATCGCCGCCGTCGAAGAATCGCCAGTCGCCGAACTGCAACAGCAGGACAACGCTATTGGCGTTGTCGGATCCATCGCGGTTCTTATCGCGGCCGGCGGAGCAGATCTCGGTGTTCTCGGTGGTGCCCGCCGGCGGATCGACGAATTCTTTCCGCGTGCCCAGACAGGTGAGCGTCAGCTTTGCAATTCCCGCTTGCATCGGTTGGGCGAGTGGAATCGCATCGCCCGGATGGATGACGTGCCGCTTATCGCATTTCAGTTCGAAATAGGCTTTGCCGGGATTGTCTGGCATTCCCTCGAACCTGCCGTTGTCGTGAAGGTTCTTGATCGGCAGCAAATCGGCGAGCGTGATGGCCCCACCGTAGTGATCGCCGTGGTAGTGAGTGACGATCAGGTGATCGATCTGCCGCAAACCGGCGGTTTCGGTGGCCACTTTCACAATGCGGTCGGGGTCGCGACGGCCCGGATTTCCCGCGTCGACCAGGACCGACTCACCCGCCGGAGTGACTATGAGCGTGGCCGCTCCTCCCTCGACGTCGACCCAGTAAATGTCCAGTCGGCCGTCGCTCTGGCCGGATTGGACCAGCGTAGGAGCCCAGCAAAGCAAGATCGCGAACAGCGACAGTCGGAGAAGCGAAAAAGACGTTGGCATCAAACGCATGAAGGCTTGGTCCTAGTGCCGGAATAAAAATTCCTTCGAGTTGAGCAGCGCCCAGGTGAGGTCCTGAAGCGTGACGAAGCGATCCTCGGAATCTGAAAGGGCAGTTTCGGCGAAGCTGCGTTCCTCCGCGGTAGGTGGTCGGCTTAGTGCGGTCCAATAAAGCTGCTCGAACAGTTCTCCCGGGGGCATGCCGTTTTTCGCCAGCCGATCGAGGCGGTTACCCGGTTTCGCTAGTCGCTCGCTGAAATCCGCGTCGCCAATGAGTACCAGCGCCTGCTTAAGCGTCGTTTCGTTCGACCTTTCGCATTCGCAAGCGAGCAGGCGTTCGGGTTTTCCGAAAGTGCGCAAAAAGCGGTCGCCTGAGCCCACTTTTCGACCGCCGCGGTTCACGCCCCGAATCTGTCCAGCACGAGTGCCAACTGAGTAGCCCTCAAACTGAGTCGGGACATCGAGAACCTGGCACTGGGCGTCGAGCAGAGTCTCGGCAGGCAGGCGCCGGAGGATGGCGCGCGAGAAATTCTCGTCCTCTTCATTTGTCTCATTCGGCAACGCAGATACCTGATACGCTCGACTCGACATGATGGTGCGAATCAGCTGTCGGAGATCAAAGTTGCTGGCGACGAACTCTCTCGCCAGGGCGTCGAGCAGTTCGGGGTTCGTCGGCGGATTCGTCAGGCGGAAGTCATCCAGCGGTTCGACAAGCCCTCGCCCCATCAGGTGGTACCAAACGAAATTGACCTGCGACTTAACAAACAGCTCGTTCTCGGGCGAGGTCATCCAGGCGGCGACCTGCTCGAGCCGATCGGTTTTGTCGTCAAGCGAACTAGCGCCGAGCAGCTGTGGCACCGCATTCTTGCCGGTTCTCGCGTTTTGTAGCTCGCCTTTGTCCGTGACGAGGACGATCTGTTCGCCGTCGAAGGCGTTCTTGTCTAGCTTGTCCTTCTTCTTGTTGTCGATGACTTTGTAGTCGATCCGAGAAAACACTGCCGACCAGGAGTAGTAGTCGTCCTGTGTCCACCGATCGAAGGGATGGTTATGGCAGCGGGCACATTGCAGTCGTACGCCTAGAAACAGCCGAGCGACCGTCTCGCCGCGGCTTGTTGCATCGCGAACGGCTCGATAGAAATTGGCCGGCGGATTCTCGTACGTGCTGCCGCGAGCTGCGAGGATTTCTCGCGCGAACAAGTTCAACGGCTTGCCTGCGGCGATGCTGTCTCGGATCCACGCATGAAAAGTGTCCACTCCGCGCGGATCAAGCACCTTTTCTTCGTTGCGCAGCAGATCCGACCACTTGAGAGCGAAATGATCGGCAAATTCCGGTCGCTGCAAAAGCTGATCAACCAAAACTCTGCGTTTGTCCGCGTGCGTGCTTTCGATGAAGAACCGAGCTTCCTCAGCCGTGGGCAGCAAGCCGAGTGTGTCGAGATAGGCTCGCCGGACGAACGTCGCGTCGTCGCACACCGCGGACGGCTGAACCCGTAGTTGCCGCAATTTGGCGTCGATGAGCTCATCCACGAAATTCTCAGCCGGAGGCGCCGTCCATTCGAAATTGCTGGAGGCCTCAATGAATGCCAGGCGAACCGGTACCTGGTGTTGAAGGTACCGAACAATCACCGTTGTTTCGCCGAAATCGGTTCGATGGACCGTCCCATCGGGCGTGACCTCGACGGTGTTGGTTGTCGTCTCATAGACCGCGAGTCGGCTGACGTCGCGTGAGCTGCCGTCGCTGAAGAACGCGGTTGTGCGGAGCGTGATGGATTCTTCCGGAGCTGCAATCACTGCTTCGAGCGGCGAAACCTCGATCCGGGCAACTTCTTGCTTCGCGTCTCCAGGTCCGGAAGCGCCTGCCGCCAGCCAGTCGCGAAGGATTTGATACTCCGGCGAATCGGCCGTGAATCTCACACCGCCTTGGTGGGGCACTTTGCCCGAAGGTTTTTGCAGAATCATGCTGGCGTCTGGATCAACCAGGTTCACCCGCCGCGACTGATGCTGCCGAACGAGGGCATCGAAGTCGAATTGCGGATCCTCGCCCCGGAGCGACAGCTTCATGCCCCCTTTGCCGTTGGCGTTCGCATGACAGGCACCCCAATTACAGCCGGCCTTCGAGAGAACTGCCATCACATCGTGATCGAAGGACACGGACCGCGTTTCATCTGCGGCTCGGACGAGAACCGGAGAGATCAGGAGCCAAGCACAGTACACTCGGACGACGGTTCGCATCATGTTCAGCGTCGGAGTGAGAGGCAGCGGCGGGCGAAAAATGCGGACCCATTAGTATTGATGAATTCGACGCATGAA
>Ga0164290_1000863_pt1:22500-71347 | contig 71347 bp, 45 predicted proteins | sample Micstemetagenome_FD_108782 | JGI IMG/M metagenome (GOLD analysis project Ga0164290, IMG submission 108782) | Contaminated culture microbial community from soil near Moab, Utah, USA - Microcoleus steenstrupii SON62 (Illumina Assembly) | ecosystem: Environmental > Terrestrial > Soil >...
GGCGGGCAATTGTCGCCCAGGAAGCGTATGCCGCGATTTGCTAAGATCGTCGCAGTTTTCGCGGTGTTTTTGCGAGATCCAGGTAATCGGCAGGCGAAGTTGTTCATGGCGTCCTACTCGATCGATTCAAAAACGACTACCGTCGAGTTGCTGAATATCCGCAAGGCTTATGCAGGCCGAACGATCTTGGACGGCATCGATCTGCAAATTGAAAGCGGTGAAGTTGTCGTGCTCGTAGGCCCCAGTGGCAGCGGTAAAAGCACGATTCTGCGAATCGTCGCCGGCATCGAGCAACCCGATTCAGGCGTTGTCAAACTTTGCGGCCGCGAGTGCACTGCAGCACCGGCCTTCGAGCGGCCCGTGCATACCGTTTTTCAGAACTACGCCCTGTTTCCGCACCTGAATGTCGCAGCGAACGTCGGCTTCCCATTGTCGGTTGCGAAGGTGCCGCGACAGCAGCGTGACGAGCGAGTTCGTGAGGCCCTTTCCTGGGTCAAACTAGAGCGTTTTGCCGAGCGGCGGATCGATGGTTTATCGGGTGGCGAGAAGCAGCGTGTCGCCCTGGCGCGGGCATTGGTCAACCAGCCCAAATGTGTACTGTTGGACGAGCCCCTCTCGGCGCTCGATCCGCATTTGCGTTCGGCAACACTCGAATTGCTTCGCGATGTGCAACAGCGGCTCGGCCTTTCGTATCTGTACATCACCCACGATCGAGATGAAGCGCTGCGATTGGCTGATCGGATCGGCGTGCTGAATCACGGCAGACTCGAGCAACTCGGCCGCCCTGAAGAGATCTACCACCAACCCGCCACGCCCTTCGTGGCGTCTTTCTTGGGCAAGATTAACTGGCTCGACGCGGTGGCTGAAAGTGCCTCGCAGTTTCGATTGCCGGGCGGCGAAGCGGTAGCAAGCTACGGGCATTCGGCCGCAGCATTCCGCGCGGGGGACAAAGTTCGGATCGGAATCCGGCCTGAGTGCGTAAGCCTGACGCCCGGCGGTGAGGGGGGCATCGCTGGACTTAGAGGAGTGATTAGCCATCGTCAGTTTTCAGGTAGTGAAACGGCGCTGCGCGTTCAGCTGCGGGACGATTTGAGTTTGCTTGCCGAACTGCGCGGCGACGCTGCTCCACTTCAGCCCGGAGTTCAAGTGTCTGTCAGCTGGGATCGCACTGCTGCTTTGGTCTTTTCAGCGGAGGCGGGCAGATGAGGTCGATCCAGCGGCGGTGGCTCGCCTGGCCGGCCATCTGTTATTTGATTGCACTGTTCGTGATACCAACTGCGCTCGTGCTGGGCTTTTCGCTGCTGGAGCGGGACATACACGGCGGCGTTCGGCCTGCCCTTTCGCTCGACGCCTGGAGCCAGGCACTCGACCGAATCACACTGCGTGCAATCGGTCGCACACTATTGCTGAGCTCGCTCGTCACGTTGGCCAACTTGCTGCTGGGGTATCCATGTGCCGCGGCTTTGTCCCGCTTGCCGCGCAGTTGGCGGCAAGCGGCCATCTTTGCATTTTGCTTTCCGCTGGTGACGTCTTTGCTGCTGCGAACGTACGGATGGATGAACCTGCTGCCCGGGGCATGGCTGGGAACCTTCCCCGCCGTGGCGTTCGTGCTGACTTTCAACTACCTGCCATTCATGGTTCTGCCGCTGCTGCGGGCGTTTGAGCGAGCCGATCCCTTGTTGGAACTGGCAGCAATGGATCTCGGAGCCACGCCTTGGCAAGCATTTTGGCGCGTCACCTTTCCGATCACTCGGAGTGGAATGTGGGCGGGGGCAGCGCTGGTATTCATTCCTGTGATGGGCGAGTACCTAGTACCCCACTTCGTCGGCGACGGACAGGTAACGGTGATCGGTACGGTGATCTGGAAGGAATTCGAGAGCCGCAATTGGCCCTACGCTGCTGCTTGCGCGTCTTGGCTTGTTGGTATGGTCGGGACGATGCTCGCGGCTGCGGCGGTTTACTCAGTTCTGTCGCGACTCAGTTCAGACCGTGACTCCTTCAGAAACGAGGGAGGCGGGGAGTGATCGCGAGCGTTTCGAAAGCGTTTACGCGCGTCGTGCTGATCGCATCACTCGCCGGGTTGTATGCACCGATCGTGATGACTCTGGCCTATTCGTTTAACGCCTCCAAGCGAATAGGAACCGTCTGGAGAGGTTTCTCGCTTGAACCCTACCGCCGCGTGTTCGAGCAGCAGGAACTGCTGGAGGCACTAGGCGCTAGTTTGCTGATCGGTTTTACGACGAGCAGCCTGGCAGTGCTGCTAGGCACGCTTGCTGCAATTGGGCTTTCGCAATGGCGGCCGCTGCAGCGGGGGCTGGCTCAGTCAATGATGTCGCTCCCTTTAGTTACGCCGGATGTGGTCATCGGCATTTCGCTCGCCATCTTTTTTCTTGCCTTGCGCGTTGAGCGCGGTTGGGGGACGGTGGTGCTCGCGCATGGGGTGTTCGGCATTGCCTATGCCTATGTTGTGCTGGCGAGTGCGGTTCGCGACTTAGATGACAACCTTTACTGGGCAGCCCTCGACTGCGGCGCCACGCCACGGCAGACGTTGCTGCGAGTGACTCTGCCTCTGCTATTTCCGGCGATGGGAGTGGCCTGGCTGCTGGTTTTTGCTCTGAGCTTCGACGACTTTGTAATCACGTTCCTCACCAAGGGGCCTGGCGCAGATACACTGCCGATCGAGATCTATGGCCAGATGAGGTTCGGTGTACGGCCCGATACGAATGCGCTGTTTGCCCTGCTCTTCGTGGCGACGTTGCTGATCGCACTTCTGGCCGCTCGGCTGGGACGCCGACTGGATTTGTGATCGCGACCATGTGGCTTATCATGGCGACATGAATCCGCCCAACTCATCGGTTACTCGTCGCTCTTTCCTGGCCGCGGCATCTGCTTCAGCAGCCATGGCAGCACTGCCTGGATGTTCCGGCCAGGCGTCCTCAGGCAAACCGTTCGCAGGCCAGCGGCTGCTGATCTTCAACTGGAGCGACTACATCGATCCGGCGCTCATTGAGACCTTCGAGGACCAGACCGGAGCCAGAATTGTTTACGACAACTACTCGAGTGATGCTGAGCTTGAGACGCGTCTGATAACCGGCGGCGGGGATTATGACCTGGTGGTTCCATCCGACCGCAGCATGCCGGCGCTTTTGTCGAAAAACCTGCTGCAGCCGATCGACAAATCGCTGCTGCCGAATTTCAAGAACATTGATCCGAAGTTTCTGGCCGCGCCCTTCGATCGGGAGAACACGTACAGCGTGCCATATTTCTGGGGCACGGTTGCCGTCGGCGTGCGAAGCGACCACGTCAAGAATCCACCCGAGAGTTTCCAGAGCCTGTTTGACGAGAAAAACCGCGATCGCATCACGATGCTCGACGATGCCGAGCACTGCGTGGCCGTAGCGCTACTGCACTTGAGTCTGTCAATGAACTCGGTGCAGGACAGCGACCTTGCCGCTGCGAAGGAACTTCTCGAGAAGCAGCGGCCACTCGTTCAGGCGTACACTTCCGATTCATACAAGGAGAAGCTGATCTCCGGAAATGCCTGGGCCTCGCTCGGTTGGAGCGGCGATCTGCTGCAAGCCGCAACCGAAGAGCCGAACGTTCGCGTCGTCATTCCACAAAAAGGCACGACGATTTGGCTTGACAGCCTAGCCCTATGCAAGGGGGCTCGGAGTGCGGAGCTAGCGCACCAGTTCATCAACTTTCTGCTTGAGCCGAACGTCGCCGCCCAGAACGCAGAGTTTGTGCACTACGCTACGCCGAACCTTGCGGCACTCGCACTACTGCCTTCGGAAATCCGCAATAACGAGACCATCTATCCGCCTGAAGAAGTAATCAAACGCTGCGGCTGGCTCGAAGACCGCGGGACGGAGATTGCGAAGGTGGAGCGTGTTTGGCGCGAGGTTCGGCAGTAAGTTCCGTTTATGGGTCGCCGCGCTGCGGGACTCTGGTCGCATATCACAAAAAAAGACCCGCCGCCGGACCTGAAGAACTCAGAATCCCGCGGCAGGCCTATTGGGGGTCGATTGAGGGCTGAACCGTATGGTTCAGCCTTTGATCCTTTCCTGGCACCCGAGGCGAACCCCGGCCGCCCGACTATGCCCAGCTTTGCGAGGCAAGCACCTGATCGACGCTGTTGACGTAGGCCGCATCAGCATCGCCGGCTGCTTCGCCTTCACCTTGCGGCTGCTGCACGGCAACCCAGTTGAAGTCGGTGTGTTTGCCGTCGATGCGGATGATGTAACCGCCTTCGTCGGTGTAACCGAGCACGCGGAACCGGCCACCGAGCGAGTTTGGCTGCTGGCCGATTGTGGCGGTCTTCTCGACACCGTTGACGGTCGCCTTGATGGTGAGCGTCGCCAGGTTCGAGCTGAGAGTGACATCGACCTTGCTCAGCCCCGACCAGTTATTCAGGGCATAGAACCAGAAATCTGAGCCGGTCAGGTTGGTGCTGAGCACCAGGCCATTCTGCGTGGACGAGGCGAGCATTTCCTGCATCATGCCCGAGCTGTTGTCCAGCGAGCTGGCATCGACACCGAGTTCGGCAAAGTTGTTGAATTCCACCTTGCCGCTCGGGGCACCCAGTTGTGGCAGGCTGACGAAAATCTTGTTGTTCTGGCCAGCTTGCAGCGAAGCATACTGCCCGTCGGTAGCGGTTTCCAAGCCGTCGCGGAGGTGCTCCGGCTGGACTTGGGTGATCACGAAATTGCCGGGCACCACTTGGGGGAACACGTAGCGACCATTTCCGTCGGTGACCGCGGTCATGGGCGTGAAGTTGTTGCCGAACATGTCCTTGCCGGTCGGCGAGGAGAGAATCAGCGTGACGTTGGCGACGCCACGTTCGCCGGTCTCGAATTGACCGTTGCCGCCAGGTTGGGCCGACGTGGTCTTGTCGATGTAGACGTAGCCAGAGATGTCGGTCGGCACAAAGTTTTGCACCGAGACATTCACCGTGGCCGTGTCGGTCGCCCCATTGCTATCGACAACCGTGTAGGTGAACGAATCGGGTCCGCTCGTTCCTGCCGGGGCCGTGTAGACGATATTGCCATTGGACCCAATCGTTACCGTCGCACCCGGGACCGTCGGCGTGCCGACCGACTGAATGGTGCGGGTATCGCCGGTGTCGATATCGGTGTCGTTGGCCAGCACGTTGAAGGTGCGCGGCACGTTGGCGATGGCACCGAACGAGTCGTTCACGGCGTCGGGAGCGTCATTTTCACCACCGACGGTGATGGTAACGGTGGCCGTGCTGGTAGCATTGCCCGAATCACGCATCGTGTACGTGAATGTGTCGGTCGTGCTGCCATTTTCCGGCAGAGCCTGAATTTGCGACGCTGTCGTCGGATCGTAGCTGAAGCTTCCGTTGGATTGCATGATGACGGTCGCACCCTTCGCGGTCGTGATGCTACCGACGGTAATGACCGTCTTGGTTTCGTTCGCGTCGATGTCCGTGTCGTTGTCGACGACACTGACGGACGAGTTGTAGACTGCGTCTTCGTTCGCGCCGGTGTAGCTATCGGCGACTGCCACAGGGGCATCGTTCACTGCGTCGACGGTAATCGTCACCGTGGCAATGTTGTCTGAGTTCGCCGTGCCGTCGTTGGCGCGATAGGTGAAGCTATCGGTGCCATTGAAGTTGGCGTTCGGCGTGTAGACAAAGCTGCCGTTTGCGTTGAGCGTGAGGGTGCCGTTGGTGGGGCCCGTGACCTGGACGGCGGTCAAAGTCGACTGGGTTTCGACGTCCGTATCGTTATTCAGAACACCGCCGGCACGCGTAGTGATCACCAGCGGAGTGTCTTCGTTGGTGGAATAGCCCGAATCATTCACAGCGACCGGAATGTCGTTCACCGCTGTGATGTTGATCGTCACGGTGACCGGGGCCGAATCGAGTACCCCGTCGTTGACGCGGTAGGTGAACGTGTCCGAACCGGTGGCGTTGAGGCTGGGAACGTAGCTGAACGAGCCATCCGAAGCCAGCGTGACGGTGCCCTTGGTTGCCTGAGTAACCAGAACGGCGGTGAGGGGAGACTGTTCGGCGTCGGTGTCGTTTGTGCGGACGCCGGCGACCGCATCGACGTTCAACGTCGTATCTTCCGTCGCCGTATAGCTGTCGGCGACCGCAACCGGAGCATCGTTGACGGGAGTGACGCTAATCGACACCGTTGCCATGCCACTATTGTCGGTGCCGTCGGTCACGCGGTAGGTGAACGAATCAGAGCCGTTGTAGTTCAACGTAGGCGTGTAAGTGATGGTGCCGTTAGCGTTAACCGTAACCGTACCGTTGGTCGGCGGAGTGACGATGCTGGGTGTGAGAGTGCTGCCTTCAACGTCGGAGTCGTTGGCGAGTACGCTGATCGCGACGGCTGTGTCTTCGGCCGTCGAAACGTTGGCATCATCATTTGCGGTCGGGGCGTCGTTTACCGGAGTGACGGTGACCGTAACGGTCCCCGTGACATCGGCGATCGTGCCATTGCCGCCGTTGTCGGTCTCGTTCAGAGAATAGGTGAATGTGGCCGTTCCGAAGAAATTCAATGCCGGCGTGAATTCAACAAAATCGTCCGTCTGATCGGCGGGCGTGCCGTTGTTGTTGATCGAAACCGTGCCTGCCGGAGTTGATGTTCCCTGAACGACCGGCTGGGTGACTCCCGTCAGAATGGCTTCTTCATTCAGGAACTGGCCAGCGTTCTGTGGGTCTTCGTAGCTGTTGGTCAGATCGTTGGCGAGGACAAAGATCTGGTTCGGGCTGCCGGCGGTCGGAACGCTATCTTCGGCAACGGTCACCACATCGCGGCGGGCTCGTGGCAGGATACCGGTATCGATCTCGATCGTGATGGTATCTGTATCGGTCTGCACCAGCGGGCCGGTGTTGCTGTTGTCGCTGGTGACCATCGACACGAAGTCCGTTTCGGTAGCCGAGTCGACGATCGGCGTGTATTCCAGGTTCGTCAAAGCAGCGTTGATTTGGGCCGCTGTGCCTTGCAGCACCAGTGTGCCAGTGCCGTCGCCGCTTACCTGAGCGCCATGAGCGGTTTCGGTAACCGCGAAGGTGCCCCAATCGGCGGAGAGCGTGGTGGTGAGCGTGGCGTTCAGCGTTTCGCCAGCATCCGGATCGGAGACCGACAATTCGCCCGCAGCAAAGGTCAGGGTGTCCCCTTCCACCACCGTCAGCACGGTGACCGGTGCTACATTGACCGGCGGATCGTTCTGGGGAGCGATCGCGACATTCAGCACTTCGGTATCGGTCAGTGCACCAGAAGGCGAATTGCCGAGGTCATTCACTTCAATTGTGATCGTGCCCTGGCCGTTGAAATTGGTCGGCGGCAGCCAACGCAGGCCGTTCAAGGCAGCGTTGATCTCGGCGACCGTTCCTCGGAAGGAAACAACGCTATCGCTGCCGTTGCCAACCACATTCTCGAGGCCGGTCGTGGTGGCGAGCGTAATCACGCCATCCGGGTTTGCAGCCGTTGCGGCGGTAAGCGTGACTTGCAGATTGCCCGTGCCCGCATCGATATCAGCAACCGACAGGCCGGTGATGATCAACTGGGTATCTTCGGTGGCAGCCAGGTTGGTGCTGGTCGCCGTGATAACCGGAGCATCGTTCACGCCGGTAACATTCACCGTGACGGTTGCCCACTCGGTGTTACCCCGGCCGTCGCCTATCTGGTAGCGGAACGTCGTGCTGCCGGTGAAGTTCGTGGCCGGGGTGAAGCGAATCTGATCGTCCGCCAGGTTGCCGGGCGTGTTGTTCGGATCAACTTGGACCGCGGTGCCGTTGGTGCCGGTGATGTCGATGGCCGTAATGCGAATACTGCCACCGGCCGTGGTCGTGTCGTTGACGAGAACCGGAATGTTGATCGCGGTTTCTTCGGCCGTGGTGATCGACGAGTCATTCACCGCGGAAACCGGCTCGGTAACCACAACGAAGGCTGGGTTCGAATCCAGCTGATTCGAGCTCGGCAACGAGCGGTAAATGCCGATGTTCGCTGGCGGAACGTCGGAGCGGTCGTCCGGGTTGGTGTCGTTGGCAAAGACCAGCGTATCGAGTGCGGGCCTTTGAACGTCAACGACGTTTCCGGTGAAGGTGATCGTGCCGGCATCGGTTGCTTTGAGCCGCACTCGTGCCAGTTCGATCGGTCCCGAAGTGTCGGGGAATCTCAAGCTGTCGCTGATCGAACCGATGTCGTTCCAGCGGTCAGCTTGTAGGTTGCCGATGGCGTTGTAGCCCAGGTTGTATCGGAACGCTTGTGACGGCGATACGCGGCGAGCCGGAAGAAACGCGTTGGTGAACGCAACGGCATCGTCCTCCCTGCCTTGAGCCACCTGAGTGACTGTGGCCGTCGGAGCGGTACCGCCGGTGAAGGAGGCATTTTGAACAGTCAGTGCCGCTACGTCGGTGTCGCCGAGCGCATTCACGAACTTGACACGGAAAATGTTGCCAGGCTCGCGAGTGACCTGAACGTTGCCAGTGCCGATTGACGGTAAAGCTTCCAGTGCCGTTTGGACCTTCGCCGCAGCCTCGTCGGATTCTTCAGCTTCGATGAACTCGATCGGAGCAGTCAACTGATTGTTGAAGCTTAGTCGGAAGGTGCCGGAGGTTGGCTCGCCAAGGATGTTGATTTCCTGGATCTCGTTTACGTAGATGTCGAGCTTCGACACGTCCGTAATGATGTCCAGATAGGCAGCATAGACACCCGGATCGTCCTGGCGAACGTCGTCGACAAGGATCCGGATCTCGAAGTCCTGACCTTCTTCAATGGGGCCAGTCAGGGGCGTGTTGGTGCCGAGCTGGTAGGGGATGATGTAATAGCGGACGATGTCGGTTTCGCCCTCGCCCTCGGCATTCAGTTTGTTGATGACCGTCAGGGCATCGAGGGGTGTCAGGTAGCCGTCGTTGTTGACGTCGTAGTACTTCGGCTGGCTCGCCTGCTCGCCTTCTGCGCCACTAGCTGCGGCGCGGTTCAGCAAGTTGTAGGAACCGCGGGAGTTCAGTTCGTTGATGACGACCAGGGCATCGATCGGCGCGACGAAGCCGTCGTTGTTCACGTCAGTCGGAGTGAACAGATTGTGGTAGGGGCTGATGAAATCGCCGGCCATCATGTAGCGATCTTCGAGCCGCTCGGTTTGGAGGACTCGCTTTGCAGCAACTTCTGGCGAGGCGAAGAAGGCCGAGCGACGCTGGTTGGCAGTGCGACGGAGACGGCGGCGATTCTGTTTCATAAGAGTTTTCCTGCCTTGGCAGCAGTTTTGCTAATCCCTACCGGCACGCTGGATGAAAAAGTGAACTTCAGCGTTCAATGTCTGTTGAGCTGCTGAAAGTTCTGGCGTGCCTTGGCCTCTGGAGATGTAACCTGAAGACAAATGCGAATTTGGGCGTTCCGGAACCCGGTTCGATGCCGGCAATTTGGGGGGCGTTGCCAGCGTGGTTAAGGGTCCAGCCTAGTCAGCAAAAAAAATCAATGCAACGAATTTGCGCGACCGGATTTGTTTTTTTAAAGTCCGCACGCGGAACCGTCGGAATCTTTGACGCGGGGCGGAAGATCTTCGTTCCCGATAAGTTCCGAATGAGCGGTAGAACCGCTCAAAACGGATGAAATGGCATTATCAAAGCAGCTGGTTGCCTCGCTGGCGTCACCGCTGGCTTGATCCAGCGGTGACCCTGTAACAGCTGCGAGGCTACGGCAGGCTCGGGGAGGGTGTTCCCTTAGCTCAGCTCGCCGTCTCCCGAGTCGATGTCGAAGGCCAGGATCGAAATCAGGTCCTCGTCATCCTCGTCTTGCCCGTAGGCATTGAAAACGTCGTCGCTATTCCATGCTTGGCTTTGAACCGCCGGTTGTTGGAAGCTGCTGTCGCTTTGGAGCAGTTGAGCGGCCACTTCGCCAGCGTCGACTTCCACCGTACGCTCCTCGATCACGATGCTGCTCGAGGCATACACCGGGTTCGCGGAAAACAGAGCAGAGGAGTCATTCGCATTCCCGGCAGCAGCGAAGGACTGCGATGAGGCCTCACCTTCACCTTCCCCTTCGCCATCGGAAGGACCGATTGGGTTCTCTTCCAGCCAGTTGATAATGATCAGTGCATCCGCATTGGTGAGGAAACCATCGCCGTTCACATCGACGTAGCGGTAGTTTGGCGCGGTGCCAACGTCGTCGACAATTCCGGGGATTGGCAGCGAGGCCGGGAGATCCGGATTGTTGTTGGCGTTGTAGGTGTTCAGCCGTTGCAAATGGTTGATTACGATCAGGGCGTCGATGGCCGTGATGAAGCCGTCGGCGTTCACATCACGACGGGACGTGTCGTTCGGATTGCTAATCGGCGGCTCGCCGGGTGCCTGGTTCGGATTCTGGAACGGAGGTCCGGTCAGCGAGATCAGGTGATCTTCCACCTCGCCATCGTCTGCGTCGGCGGTCGGCGAGTCGATGCCAGCGGCCGTTAACCGCATTCGCATGTAGGTTTGGCCGATGTTGCCAGCACCGAGGACGAAAGTCGGCGTGGTATTCAGACCGGCTACGGTCGTGAAGCGTCCAACCGATTCGCCGGCGTCCACGAAATCGCCGTCGGCGTTCAGATCCACCCAAACATCGAGGAAACCAGTGCTCGACGAGGTGTAACTGATCGACGAGTTTTTCCCAGGAACGAGTGAGTAATCCCCCAGTCCGTCATCGTCGTCTGCATTCGGCAGCTTTGGAGCCTGCTCAGCCGAGGGCACCGTCGTGCCCAGGTAGAGCGAAGTCGACAGGTCGTGACGAGCACTGGCGTAAGGAGCCGGTGCATCGCTGTAGTCCCACGGAATGCCGACGTAGATCGAGAAGGTCGTGGCGCCATCGGCCCGGTTCGGCTGGATTCGGTTGCCAGCCAGGTCCTTCACGCCGGTGCCGACGGTGTTGTCGACAACGATCGTGTAGGTCGAGTCCTCTGCCCATGTACCCGACGCCGGCAGGAAAGTGACTTCGTCCGTGTTCGTGTTGTAAACAAAGGAGTAGTCGGTACCCAGCACAAGGGCCACGCCATCCTTCAGCAGGGTGAACTGGCCGGGATTCACCGCCAGGTCATCGATGCCAATGCCCGTATCAACCAGGCGAAGCTTGAACTGAGCAACCGACGGCTTCACGACAACGTCGTAGAGTGCCGGGTTGCGATCACGACCGTCGAGATCGTTGTCCAGCGGATCGATCAGGTCAACGCGAGCACCAATGAAGTCGGCACGTTCGACGGCGCCACGATCCTTGACAATCGCGCCACCTTGACCCGGGGTCGGGTTGGTAACGCCCGGATCGTCCAGACGCTTCTGGCCGTACATGTCGAACTCAGGCGTCAGAATCGGCGAGTCAGGGATTCCCAACTCAGCGATTACCGCGTGGTAGCTCGGCCGCTCCGTCAGGTCGTTGATGGAGCTGTCGATCGCCCGAGAATTGGCCGCCAGGTAGAAGTTGCGAGTAGCTGGATTCACGAACAGCGGCTCGTTGGCAGCCAGCTGAATTGCATCGCTGCCGACTGTACCGTTATTCGTGTTGCCCTTGAACAAGTTGAAGCCGACGACCGTCGTCGGTGCCGACGGCCCATCTACTCCAATGCCAGTGACGGCGTTCGAGATAATGTTGTTCAGGATGGTTGGAGCTGCGTTCTGATCCACCTGAATACCCACGCCGCGAGGCGTCGCACCACCGTAAACGGTGTTGTTCACGATCCGGCCGAACGGCGAAGCTGCCACCGGCTGACCGGGCACGTTCGGATCGCCGCTGAAGCGGATGCCAGCCGTGCCGTAGCCGCCAATCGTGTTGTTTACCAGTGCCACGCCTGGGGCGAGGTCGTCGACGTTGGGCACCATCTGCTTCATCACCGAGCCCTGGAATGGCAGGTTCGTGCCGGTGATATTGCGATCGGCTGCATCCACCAGGATGCCGACCAACTCGGAATCGGTGATCAGGTTCTGCTCGATCTGGATGTGACCCTGATCGCGCCAGTGGTTCTCGTCGCCAATCACCCCCATGCCGACTGGGGCACCATTGGAGAAGACGATGTTGTCCACCCAGCCGCGATCGAGGCCAGCAGAGCCGGTACCGTTCTTCACGTACTTCCAGCGGAAGCTGTGCACTCCCCCCGTGGCAATCGTAAAGGTAGCCGTCGTGGTCGGCACATTGCCGGTTCGGATGGCGCGCTGCACTCCATCGACGTAGAAGATGAGCGAGTCGCCAGGCTCCGAGGAAACACCCCAATCGAAGGTGATGGTTCCTGCTCCCACATCGGCAGTTAGCTCGAGAGTGGAAGCCTCATTGTCGCCAATCGGGCCCGATTCGGCCCTGTATTCACCGGAGCCGAGCGGCGATTCGACCACCGTCCACGGAGCGTCGCCAAAGAGCCCCCAGCGGAGGTTGTTGAAGGTGCCGGTTTCAAAATCTTGAACCGGCAGCGGTGCCCCCTCTCGCGTATCGAGGATCAGGCGAGAGTTTGTATCGTAAGTGCTGGTGAGTGTAATCGCCGCCGAATCCTCAAGCCTGTTGTAACCGTGATCTGCACCACGACGGATCTCTAGCTGATAAGTGCCGACCAGAACTTCGTTCGGAGTTGGCGCCAAGTCGAAGGGAGCAACTGGCTCTGGCTGTTCGAAGAAGGTGGTCAGATTGCCAGCAGCACCAGTCACCATCTCACCGCGTTCGGCGAATCCGACGATCAGGTCGTCGATGGCAAAGCCGCCGAAGTTGTTGCGAGCACCGCGTTCGGCGCTGCCGTCGTTTCCGAATGCGTCTTCGAATGCTGCGGCGCCGGTGACACCGGAAGTGCTGAAATCGAAGCGGAATTTCAGATTGTCCTGGCCAGCGTAGTCGGACAGATCGACGCGTGCCTGACGCCACGCACCAACGTCGTACAACTCCTGCACGATCTGGCGGTAATTACCCGGAAGCTCACTCGTCGACGTCGACTTGAAGGTCGTCAATTCGCCTTCTTCCACACTCGTTCCTGGGTCATCAAGCTCAGCATTGTTGGTAGCAATTAGGCTCCAAGTGGCACCATTGTCGGTCGAAATGAACACGCGAGCGCTGTCTCGCATGTTGCCACGCCGTGCAGTGCGATCTTCTGTCTCCAACCAGTAGTTGAAGTAGAAGGTCGGCTTATCGGTGCGGCTGTAACCCTCAAGGCTGAAGCCGTCGCTGACCATCGACCCCTTCGCCCCTCCGAGGAAGTTGTAGGAGTTGTGCATGGCCGCGTTCGAGGTCAGGCTTCGCTGATACGAATCTTCCATGATTCCATATTGGCGATTCAGCGTACCCGTTTGGCCACCCATGGTGTGATAGGTGGTGCCGTTCGGGTTGTAAGGCTCGAACCCGAAGTAGAAGTTGCCGCCGCCGCCACCGCCACCGCGGCTATTGTCGGGCGCGCCCTGAACTCCGTTGCCTCCACCGTGATTGAAATTGGTGGAGTGCCACAAGTTGAAGTCGAGCGGCGAGAAGGCCAGGCCAGCTTCCGCTCCCTCAATGTCTATGAAGCTCGACGTTTCGTTCGCAAAGATGTTTTGCGGCACACCAGCGACGTCGAACGCCATCATTCGCGTCCCTTGGTCGTTCGGGAGTTCAATCGACGCGAACAGCATGTTCGAGTAGCGACCGCCCTCCACGTTCTGTGGCCCCACGGCTAGGCCCGTGAAGTTCACACCGCTGAACGTGGTAATCGGTGTCACAACACCATTTGACACATTGATCCTGAAAAAGCCTCCATTCGCACTAACCCCGTACAAGGTACCGTCGAGGTATGTCATGCCGGTCGTGGCCGAGGTAGATCCGGTTCCGCCAGCCAGAAGGAAGTTTTGCGATCCGTTGTTGATCGGAGCTGTGGCATTTCCTGAAACGAGCGTGGCTGTCACCAAGCCGCTGGCTTGAAGATCGCCGGAAATCGCATTGATGATGTCCTGAGCTGACGACGGGCTGCCGCCTGCGAGTTGAAGCGTGCCGACTGGAGCCCCAGGGCCCACATTGGCGAGCGGATCACCCGTGAAGCTGGAGTTGATTAACGCATTGGCTTGAGGATTGTTCGTCAATGCAGCCTGCAGTTGAGCGGCGGTGACATTGCCACTGTCAAGCACGACATTGATCGTCGTACCAGTCACCGTCACGTTTGCACCGCCAGCCACATTCGCCTGTTTGCTGAACACCAGACGAATGTTATTGCCCGCTGGACCGGGGTTGTCGGCGACGAATTGGAAAGTCACCGAGCCGACGGTCATCTGGGCCTGAGCGGTCCCGGGCGAGGTGTTCAAAGTGACATTGATCGTGGGGCTTCCCGGAGTCGTATTGTCGACATCAACGCCGACCGGTGTGCCCGCCCCCAATGTGTCTTCCGTGATATTGATCCGGATGTTGTCACCCGCCGAACCAGCCGCAACCGACGTGAAACGCACGGTTGCGCTGTTGAACACAGCGTTCGCCGACGAGGACGTCGCGGAAGTGATCTGAAACAGCCGACCGAGCGGACCACCGGCGTCGCGGACGTTGCCATTGTTCGGATCGGCATGGTAGAGCCACGAAGTCTGCCCGCCGAGAGCTAGGTTTGTAGATACCGCAAGATACAGATTGTAGGCATCGTCGTAGCCGTTACCCTGGAACGCCAAGGCGCCCACGTTGTTGGTGAACATCAGATCGAAATCGGTGTTCCCCTGCGGCGGATCGGCGATATTGTCGAAGCCGAGTGCGACCCACGAATTCGACGCGGTGGAGAACTCCATCAACTGGCCGGCGGTCGTGTTGTTGTTGTTCACCCAGCGATAGCCGAACAGCTTGCCATCGCTTCGCATCGTAATGTCGCGGATGTCGTTGCTACCGCCATAATTGCCGACTTCGGTGCCACCCGTGAGCGGGTCGATCTGCTGCACGCCGGTGCCCCCGGTCGTGAAGAGCACTGCATCGGACAGCCCAAAGGTGTTGATGTGTGCGGCCAGCGTCTGAGCATTGGTGATGTCGAACAGCTTTGTGCTCGCGCCCTGAGGCATCGCACTACCGTTCTCGCCGCTGACACGGTCTTCGACGACCCGGCGGACCGAGTTGATCGGCTCGAGGCGAATCGTCGGGCTGGCGGCATTCGCCTGGAACTGCGCGTTCATGGCGGTCGGGAGACGTCGGCTCGAGGAGATCGCTACGTAGTAGCGTCGAGTCTCGCCAGCGCCCACCGATCCAGCCGGTAGTTGCGCACTGCCGATGTAGGGATCGAGTTTTCCGAACGAGCCGCGGGAAAGGTCGTCACTGTCGAGACCTTGCCCCGCTGCCGGTTGATCGTCCTGAATGTCGGAGTCGCGGCCGATGTAGATGAGTTCGCCCTCATCGTTGAACACCGAGATCGTGGTGTCCGGACGTGCCAGACCGTCGGCGTAGTCGATATCGAACATCGCCGAGATCGTCTTGGCCGCGTCGCTCACGCCGCCGACCACTTGCAGGAAGTCGTAATCCAGATCGAAGCTGAAGAAGTCGACGTCAGCTGCGCTGGAGAGCGATCCGCCGACGCTGATCGTGCCGCGGTCGCTGGTCAGCAAGTTGCCAAGATACTGGGCATTGGCAAATGCGTTGTTTGGTGCAACCGCTTCGTCTCTCTCCGTCGATTCCCCGGCGATTGGCGAGTGGTACGGCAGGCCGATCACCTCGACGCCGTTGGTGGCATAGCGGATGTCGGAGTAGCGAACCGTCGAGCCCGGCTTGTTATCGACCTGGCGAACGCGAACCTGCAGGCGATATTCGCCGCGGGTCTGGCCTGCATTGATGTTGTTGATGTCGGCCGCCGCACCTTCGCTGCGGACACGAATGAAGTAGGTCACACCCTTCTGGTTGCCCGGCAACGTGACACGGAACGATGCGTCCTTCGGATTCACACCGTAGAAGTCGCGGCCGAGATGGGGATCTTTGTTGAAGGTTCGTGCAGTCGCGAATGCCGAGCTCGTGAAAGTCTCGTTGTCCGTCGACCGAGCCAGCATCGTGCCATTGGCATCGACCAACTCAATCACCGTGTTCAGGCCGTACGAAGTGCGGTCGATATCGAACCACACTTCCGTCTGTCCGTCGGCCGTGAAGCTGTACACGTCGACGTCATGAGCGTTATCCAGCGCGATGTAGCCTTGCACTTCGAAACCGAGGCGGCGATTGTCGTCGCCCGATTTCTCATTCGGGGCCAGGTTGCCCAGGAACTGGGCCTGCGTCCGCGGGACTCGGTTTGCATCGCCGAGCGGGCGACCCGTGGCGGGATCGTTGATCGTGCCGATGTAGGCCGGTTCCGACTCCATGATGATGGCAACGTTTCGGTCGTTGCTGTACTGATCCAGGCGGATGCTGTTCCAGTCGCCCGGAGCCGGCGCAGTGGCATTGCCGTTGTTGTTAGTGTCGTACAGCGGCAGACCCGTGATCGGCTGCAGACCGGCGGGAACGGTATCGTCCGCCAGCGAGGTCAGCACGACCGGTCGGTTCGGTTGACCGATGATGTGCAGCGTTCCGCCGATCCGGTCGGTGATTTCCATCGGCACGCCGCTGGCTACGAAGCCAGCGTTCTGCCCAAACAGCTTAACGACCAGGCTCTCGGCAGCACTGCTCTGGAGACGCAGACCGCTGAACGTGTGATGGTTCAGAATGGTGATCTGGTCACGCAAAATGTGCGCGATATCGGTATCGTCCCAGATTGTCTCGGTGGTCAGCACCCCGCCACGGATTTCCATGCCGTTGGTGCCGTTGTTGACGATGCGGTTCAGTCGCACGAGGGGACCGAAGTTGTGACCGAGCGTGTTGTAACTGGTTACATCGCCGGTCGACCGACCATAGTCGGCATAAACGGTAGCCTGCATCGCGTTGGCATTGATGCTGATGATTTGGCCCGCATTGTCGCGAATCACGTTGTCGACAATGATCGGCTGGGCACCGCGAACGAAAATCGTGGCCGATCCATTGCTGCCGCGACCGCTGCGATTGCCCGTCAAGCCGTTGCCGGCGGCATTAAACTGGAATACGGATTTGGCGATGCGAACATCGGCCTGGTGTATTTCGACCGGATTAAAGGTCGCGAAAGAGCCCTCAATCGGCGTAATGCCACCCCCGTAAAAGATGCGGGCGCGGTCGATGCTGCCAATTGAGTTGGCATTGAACATCAGACCGCCCCAGTCGCCTGCCGCGGGCGCACTGCCAGAAGCATCGTTGCTTGTATCAAAGGTACCGCCTGCCCCGTAACGGTCGTCCAACATTGAGGTGAAGATCACCGGCAGTTCGTCGGTGCCTTCGGCGATCAATTGGGCACCGACGGTAGCCTCGATGCGCGAACTGTCGAGCTTCACGATGACGCCCGGATCGATCCGCAGACGAGCATCTTTCTCGGCAACGATGCGGCCATTTTCCAGTCTCGGGCCGCCCGGCTTGCCCTGGATGTGCAGATTCTGGGGAACCATGTGCACAATGTCGGTGTCGTCGAACCGGGCAAACGTATTGAGAACCTCTACCGGTCGGCCAAACAGAGTGCGGACGCGGACGAACACGCCGTTGAACGAATTCAGCACTACCGTGTTGCCATAGATCTCGGGACCGATCCGGCTGCTCACGCCGGCCGAGCTGATCGTCGGTCCGGTCGCGAGAATATCCTCGAAGCTGTCCGGATCGGCCGACATGGCCGCATCGGCGCTGAAGGAGATGCGATTGAACGTGACGGTCGGCCGCGCTGTTACTACGTGGATCGGATTGAATACTTCCTCACTCGCGTTCACGACAACCTTGCCACCACCGTAGGTGATGTTCGCGTTGTTGACGTAATTGAGGAAGAGGTTTCTGTTTTCCAGGTCGGAGTCGTTGCGGAATACGATACCGCCCCAATCGCCGGGAGCGGCGGGCAGCGTAGGTCCATCGGTGTTGCCGCCGATGGCATCGTTGCTGAACGAGGTGAGCTGAACATTGTGAACCGGCGTGCCGAGCACCTGGATTACACCGCCGGCGCGGCTGATGGTTTCGGTCGATGAACCGGCGTCGATGTTGGCGCTCTGCAATTTGATGATCGCTCCGGCGTCGATCATCACGGTTACGTTTTGTGGCACCAAAAACTCGAAGCCATCGCTCAGCTCATCGCCGAGGTCGTTGTAGCCAATCAGATAAGGCAGGTTGTCCACGAGCGTGGCCATGTTGCCGTCGGTTCCACCGTTACCGACGATGCGCACGATCGGCCGGTTGTTCGGCGCAAATTGTTCCGCTGCATTCAGTGCTGCCTGGATGGTCGTGAAAGGGTTGCTAATGGTGCCGAGCTGGCCGGATCCTGTACCGACCTTCGCCTTGTCGACGAAGATGGTAGTGCCCGACTTGAAGAAGAACTCATACGCGCCGCCGGCGACGCCGTCCAAATCGCCATCCAGTCGAGTGCCTTGAGCATCGATCATGCCGCCGGTCGTGGCTGTGACGGCAGGGGTGAAGTTCAGTTTCAGTTCGTAAGCACCATCGGTCGTGCCGCCGAAACCGCTATCCTCGACCGTTGGGTCGATGCCGGTCATGCCGGTCGACGTCACGCTGACGTAGTAGACGCCCGGGGCAAGGTCGGGCAGGTCGAGGAACGAATCGCTGCTGAAATAGTCGTCGTTACGCGACACAATCGTGCGGACCGGCACCCCGTTTTCGATCGTCTCGCGGTACAGAGTGAGCACCGTGTTGGCTTGGCTCGAGTTTACACCCGGCCGATCGCTGAGTCGCTCGGCAATCGTCTCTGCCGTGAGTCGTCCACGTTCTGTGAGCTGGAACTTATACAGGTCGATGTCGCGACCTTCCGGACGGTAGAGCGTCTGACCGTGCAGGATGTCGTGATCGCCAGGGAACACCGGTTCGCCAGCATTGCTGGCCCCTGGTGTCGCGGCCGATTCGGCGCTTCCCTGGATCGTCAGGTTCGGCAGATCGTAGGAATGCCCGAGGCCGAGCAAGTGGCCGATCTCGTGCATTGCGACATTGAACCACCGACCGCCGTATTCGCTATCACCCCAAGCCTCGGCGTTGTCCATGATCGCCAAGCCCTTGCCAGCAAGACCGGCGACTCCGCCGGGACCGGTTGGAATGGTCTCCTCGATCGCGCGGAGATCGCCTGTGACGATCCCGTAATCGGCTACACCGTCATCGGGGACTTCGACGAATTTCACGCCGAGATAGCGACCGTAGAGCTCAAAAACCTCGCGAGCGCGCTGCCGCTGATTTCCGGTGATCCCGTTGAAGAAGATATTTCCCTGCGGCGAGACGCCGTATTCTGTGGGGAAATTGTAATACTTTACCTGGATACCCTGCTCGCTATCGGGACCTTGATCCAAGTGTTCTTCACCGGTTTGCGGCGGTGGCAAGTCGCGATGGCCCGGGTCGTCGCTATAGCCCGGCCAAACGATGTTGTAGAACTGCGCATTCAAGCCGGCGGGGATCGTGAGCCCGCCCAAGCCGAGAATGCCGGCGTTGTTCGCGTTGGCGAACGAGGAATCGTTGCCGTTCGTATCAACGGGCACGGCCGCGTTCCAGCTCGCGCTGAGTGAGTATTTGCCGGTCGTGGTACCGCCCGTCGCGTTCTGTCCCGTGACTGGGTTGTAGCCGATGTTGCCAGTGCTCGAGACGCCCAGATAGATGGTGTTGCGGGACGGATCGGCGCTAATCGTGATCGCATTGGCGATCGTTTCCGAATTGCCTGCAACATCGGCAAGGGATCCGATCTGGTTCCCCTGCCAGTCGAACAAGCGCAGAGCCGGATTCAGCGTGCCAGTGCCAGCGACCGTTGCGGTGAAAGGCACCAGGGTGCCCACAGCCCCGCGCAGGTCGAAGCGATACAGATCGACATCGTTGGCTGCCACCTGCAAATTCGGGTCATCGCCCAGATACAGCGATTGGAAATTGAAGTTCGTCGTCGGGTTGGCGGTGCTGCCGACGTGAACGGCCGTGGCGAGAGTGTTGTTCTGCTCATCCGTCACGCCAGCCTTCAGCTTGAAGGTCCCCGGCACGATGTTGTTGGCGAAGGTGAGTACTGCCTTGTATTCGCCAGGAGTCGTCGGCGTGCCCGGCACGGCCGTGTACTGCACATCGATCGGCAGTTGAACGTCGCCGTCGGACGTATCGATCAGCTTGTAGTAGGCCGGGTTGGTGACCGAGGCCTGATTCATCAGATCGGGATTGAAATAGACTTCAATCTTGTTGGCATCTTGTACCAGGCCGTTTCCTACGCGTCGAATCGGCTGCGGCACAATGGCGACGATCTGCGCGCCCAGGTCCAGGTTGAAGTTGTGCGTTACAGTATTGCCACCTGCGACGGCATTTCCCTGAGTATCGCGAAGCGGGGTCAGGCCTGTACCGATCAACTCGATCTGATAGACGTCGTCCGGCAAGTTATCGGCAAACCGGACGACGATCTCGCGCGGTGTATCCGTGAGGCCGATGTAGCCGGGCTGAATGACCACATCGTTGACGCCGTTGAGCGCACGATCGAATCCGCCGCGCGTCACCCGCACGCCGTTGGCAATGGTCGCCGGGTCGATCGATTGTCCCTCGGCGAACCGCAGCGTGATTTCGCGCGGCGCGATTTCGAGCGTTTCATTATTTTCGATCGCCTCGAAGTTCGACAGCACGTTCACGAGCGTCGGGCCGGTCGTCATGACGCGCCGATCTTCCAGCCGTTCAAGCTCCATTTTGCGCTTGGTCTGGCGAACGTGATCGCGGTAGCGGCGGGTCTTCTTCAAGGCGGAGATTTGCTTCAGCGGGCGCCGAGTTGACATGGACCAAAACCTCAAAGGGCGAAGTGTGCTAGCGGGTTCGAGCTTGCTCTACTGGCGGGCCGGCGAAAGGAAAGGCCGCCTCTGACTGTTCCGGTCAGATGAGAGGGGAACTATCCCCAAAACGTGTGCGGATGATTCCACTTAGGTAAGGCAGAGCGAAAGTACGGGGGTTACGTCGGATTATAATTACGGTCGAAAGTGCTGCAACGAAATTGCGCGCCGTCCGTGTTGCACGCCGTGAATTGCTTACTTCCAGTCCGCCAACTGTTTGCGCTCAGTTTGCAGGCGGGTCAGTATGCGTGGGATCGATGCCGTGTCAGGCTTCGATCATGCCGGTTGCAGCGATCTTTCGGCGCATAACGAGGGCCGATACCGCATAGACGCGGTTTCCCACTCGCCAGTTCCATGGAGAGTGCGGAATTTGACAGCTGATCCGGCTGGCAAACCAAGGATCGCGGATCAGCAGCTGGTAGAGGCCCCCCGGATGGAGGCCCTGAAAGAAGTTGCCGTGCTGCAGAAGGCGGCTAACTACCGCCGGCATTTCGGCTTCTGTCGCTGAGGCAAGCTCAGGGGCCGTCTGCGACGTGGCGAAGTCGCTAATCAGCAGGCCGATTCCCTCCGGTTGAAGCAGGCCGACCAGTTGCTGCAGATGGGAGCGCACCGTGGAAATGATTGCACTCGCAAGCTCAACCGATCCGGGGCTGAACTGCTTCGCGACTGATTCGATGAGCTGGCTGAGCAAGCAGACCGATGCGACCACGTGCGCGGTCGGTAGTGACTCGCCGGGACCGCTCAAATCGACCGGCGCGTGAAGCGTCAGTCGTGGGTCGTCAGTAAGTTTTTGCAGCGCCAGGCCGCGCTGGAGAGCGGCTGCATCCCAGTCGACCAGATGCACATGCTGAAAGTCCTGAGCGAGTCGCTGCAGGTCCACGTCGTTGCAGTTGCCCGCGCCCAAGAGCACTAAGCGGGCTCCAGAACCGCGGAATTCGGCTGCAGCAGCGGTGAGCAGCCCCATCACCTGGGAGCGATGCCCCGCAAAGTCAGCGAAGCTGCGCTGCGTCGAGGCGTTACGACGAATCTGCTCTTCGAGATCGTCGTTTGATGAGGCCATCGAATCGCCTCAAGCCGGGATGCGTCGCCACAGGGAACTCGCCGGGGCGAATCACGCACTTCGTGCACAGGCGAGACGCCTGTGCACGCTGAGGGAATTATCTCTTTTTCGGACGCGAGGGGACCGCGTGGCAGCGCTTGCAGCGCTTCACTTGGTTATTGAGCTTTCCGCCGCACTTTCCGCAGCGGCGGGCGTTGGTCGCGAGCACGAACTTCGATCGGGGACGGGTCTTCATGAGCGTACGGTCCGTACGGAAAGCAGTGGGAAAGCCCCGAAGTTTAGCGGCAAACGGAGCTTATGACAAGGCGAGCAGTGCTGACGCGGTTCCCCAGTGAGCGGGATGCGTAAGCTTCCCGGTGACACTCAAACCTGTGTCAATCTTTGTGTGTCGTTGCCCCGCCGGCCCTACGGCCGCTGCTCGCCGGGCCGAGTCAACGTCTTAAAGTGCCCGCATGGTCTGTACCGGCAAACACCACTGCACGGCGAACGGCGGGAACTCAAGGTCGAGCACCGCTCGAATCAAGTCTCGATCGACTCGAAGGGCGCTCTCCACCATGCTCAGACGGAGAGCTTGGGCGCAAAACTGCCGGAAGCGTGTCCGGTCGCCCAGCAGCAGGCGGACCAGTTCATATTCGCGTTGTTGCCGAGGCAGGCCGTCCATGCAGCAACTTTAAGCGGCCCTTGCGAAAAGTGAGCAGGCGCATCACCGCAGGATGAGGCCCTTTCCGCACTTTTGCGGTTTGACGCTCCCGCGATGCAAAGGAAAAAGCGGATTTAATTTTCCGGACGCGGGTGTGACCAAAGGTGTCACGCGCCTTCAGTCTTCTGGTGCAGATGACGGAGCGCTCCGCCGCATCGGACGGCGAGACGCATTCACCACGGATTGGTCACCTTGTTCCTGCTGAGGTGCGTGATGATCGCCAGTGTGGCTCCTGCCGGTTCGCCGCCGGCTCCCGGTTGGATGGAAGTTTATTCACTCGTCTGTGTCGAGGGTTATTCAGTCCCCGACGCCGCGGCCATGTTGAATTTGCCGCCCGAAAAAGTGCGTCAGGCCCGCAACCAGGTGCTCACCTGGCTGGCGACCAATCGCCCGCTGCTTCCCGAGCGATCGAAGGAAGAAGCACAGAAACTGGCCGAGGCGCTCGAACGCGAACGCCTGGAACATCTCTACGCCGAGGCGATGGAAGCCTGGAAGAACTCGCAGCAGGATGAGGTGCAAACTCGTCAGGAAGGACTGATGGCCCGCACGACGAGGACGGTTCGCACCTCGCACGGCAAGGTCTGCTATCTAAACATGGCGGCGAAGATCTCGGAGATGCTGCTGAAGATTCCCGTCCGCTTCGTACCGGCTTGGATGGAGGAAGGGGAAGCCGCGAACGAGCCGATTCGCTTTGAGCTGGATGCCGGTCAGCGAGCGGCTCGAGCTCGCAATGCCTCTGGTATGGGTCCGACTGCCGCCCCGCCGCCTGCGAGTCCCCCAGAAGAGGACTGTTCAGCTTTCGCGCGTGCGGCCTATGACGACGACGATCCACTTGGTCCGTCGTTCGACGTAATGCTCAAGGAGTTCGAGACTAATGGCGAGCGCCGTGTTCTGGCTGAGCAGCAAATGCAGGCTCGTGCGCGACTGTTCACCCCTGTTCAGGGCCCCGAAACAGAGGCCACGGAGGAGGACGAAGATGACGAGGAGGATTTCGACGACGCAGCCGATCGGCTATTTGAATCTTCCGCCAATTCAGCTGTTCCATTACCAGCCGAGCGCCCTTCGTTGCTGCCAAAGCAAACTCGTCGGCCCATGACGCGAAAGGAACGCCGGGCGAGGCAGAAAATGCTGCAAAAGGCCAAGAAACGCAACAGCGCCGGGTAAAAACTTCGGATTCAGGATTGATGATTTAGGATTCAAGGGGCCGGCCACGCGTTTGGCTGGGCAAATCATAAATCCTCACCCCGTCGTGCGTGCGCGATCAGCGCTTCCGCGCCCTGCTGGCTCAACTCCGCAGCGATTCGCTGGCCGAGTGAGATGGCATCGCTGGGATCGGCTGCGCCGGAGGCGAAGACGCGCTGTTTGCCGTCGTCGCTGAGCACTACGGCGTCGAGTTGCAACTGGCCGTTTTCGCCGATTCTCGCCCAAACACCAACCGGCGCCAGGCAGCCTGCGCGCAGGGCGGATAAGACGGTGCGTTCTGCAAGGACGGCTTGGTGCGTGGGCAAGTGGTTGAGGGGCTCGAGCGCTGCGCGCGTCGGCGCATCATCCGCTCGGGTTTCGAGTCCGAGCGCGCCTTGACCGACGGCGGGCAGCATGATTTCGGGCGGAATGACCTGCGTGATTCGCTCGGCCAGTCCGAGTCGACTGAGGCCCGCCTCGGCGAGGATGATTGCGTCGTACTGACCTTCGTCGAGCTTGCGGAGTCGCGAGTCGACGTTGCCGCGGATGTCGAGCAGTTCGAGATCGGGGCGGTAATGTCGTAGTTGGGCCTGCCGGCGCGGGCTGCCAGTGCCGACGCGTGCACCTGGAGCCAAATCCTCGAGTCGTTTCGCCGTGCGGCCGACGAGGACGTCGCTCGTCTTCTCGCGGGGAGGAACGGCCGCGAGCGTCAGCCCTTCGACGGGCGCTGTCGGCAGGTCCTTAAGACTGTGCACGGCGAGGTCGACCGCTCCGCTGAGCAGTGAACGCTGGATTTCCTTAGTGAACAGCCCTTGGCCGCCGATTTGGCCGAGTGGCCCAGCTTTGACATCGCCTTGTGTGGTGATGTGAACCATCTGCACCGCAACGCCGCTCGCTTGCAATTGCGCGGCAACCCAATCCGCCTGCCAGCGAGCGAGCGGGCTGCTGCGTGTGCCGAGGCGGATGGTGGCGGCGGGCTGCATGGGGAATGTACGAACACGAGGAAGAGACGATCGGGCGGACCATTGCAGCATACTTCAGTCGGCCAGCGCGGACGAGGCGGGTCGGCGAGCGACTTCCACTTCAAGCCAGTTCGCCGCTGCTACGGGCGAGAGCGGCAACTGTGATGGAGATTGCACCTGCGCGGCGGAGTGCGCGGGCGCATTCATTGGCAGTCGCGCCTGTGGTGAGCACATCGTCGACGAGCAGGACTCGAGCGTCACGCAGGTCGAAGCTGCTCGACACCTGATAAGCGCGGCGAACATTTAGCCGCCGCTGTGGAGGCGTGAGCGCGGCTTGGCGTTTCAGGAGTCGCCGGCAGTAGAGGGCGTCTGCATAAAACGCCAATCGCAATTCCTTCGCCACTCGTTTGGCGAGTAGTTCTGCAGCACTCCCGCCCCGCCACCAGCGACGGAGCCAGTGCATTGGAACGCAAGTGACCAGGTCGAAGGGCAGGGCAGGGAACCGCTCCTGCACTCGCCCCGCAAGCTGGCCAGCGACCTGATAGGCGAGCGACTCAAACTCGGGATGCTTCACCTTCAGCACGACCTGCCGCAGCACGCCCTCGTAGGGGCCAAGCGTCAATGCGGCACTAAATCGCAGCTTGAGCGGCTGGCAATGAACGCATTGTCCGAGCTCGACCTGATAGGCCGGACATGGCATCGCACACCGACTGCAGACGAGAGTCGCCGGCGGCTGGAGGGAAGCCACGCAATCGTCACAGAACTCTGCTGCACTCGTCCCCTCAGACCGCTCACAGCCGCAGAGCCCACAGCTGGGCGGGAAAAGCAGTTCAGTCGCAGCTTGCCGGAGCCGTTGGAATGCGAGTTCTGCCATTCGCGGCTCGCTAGCAGAGGAAGTTTGATCTGGTTTGCCAACTCGCCGTATGGTACCAAACGTCCCTTCGAGGGGGCCAGCTTTTTTGCTTGCCTCGATCAGATGCACTGCCCGCAAGTTTTCGCTCGGACTACTCCGCCCTCCGCTCCCCGAGAGAGTTTGATCGCCGCTCATGCGCACGATTGATCGTTACGTTCTGTCGCTTTTTGTGAAGGTGACGATCATCTGTTTCTTGAGCCTGGCGGGGCTGTACGTGGTGATCGATGCCTTCGCCAACCTGGACGAGTTTCTGACCTACGGCAAGCAGCAGGGGAACACCGTTCTGGTGCTCGCCGACTATTACTTCCCCCGCACGGTTTGGTTTTTCGATCGCACGGCCGGATTGCTGGCGATGATCGCCTCGATCTTTGCCATCACCATGCTGCAGCGGAGCAACGAACTGACGGCACTGATGGCTGCGGGGATCTCGAAGGCCCGGATCATTGCTCCGATCGTCATCGCGACTGTGTTTATCGCGGGCTTGGCGGCGGCGAATCGCGAGTTCTATCTGCCTCAGGTGCGCGACAAGCTCACTCGCAACGCTCAGGACTGGACTGGTACCGCGGCCCGCAAGGTGACACCGCGGTACGATCTGCGGTCTGACATTCTGCTCGCAGGTAAAGCTTCGTACGCCGCCGACAAACGCATTGAGGAGCCCAACTTCCTGTTGCCACCCGAGTTGGCTGCCTGGGGCCGGCAGATCTCGGCAACCAGTGCCTTCTACAAGCCTGCTGAAGGAGATCGTCCCGCCGGGTACCATTTGATCGACGTGAAGCTGCCGGTGGATCTGCCTTCGCTTAGTTCCATGAAGGTGGAAGATAAGGATTGGGTCTACAGCCCCAAGGACTATCCTTGGCTGAAGCCGAATGAGTGCTTTGTGGCGAGCGTGGTGACCTTCGAGCAGCTTTCGATCGGCGGCAACTGGCGGCAGTATCTTTCCACGAGAGAGTTGGTCACCGGTATTCGAGGCCGAGTCATCGAAGCGGGAGCCGATGTACGCGTGACTTTGCACGGCCGGATGGTGCAACCGATGCTCGACATTACGCTCGTGTTTCTTGGGCTTCCCTTGGTTTTGACTCGCGGGAATCGTAATATCTTTGTGGCGGCTGGCATCGCGCTCGGCCTGGTGGCCGGGTTCTATCTGGTGGTGCTGGCCTGTCATGGGCTGGGGTCGAACTATCTGCTCTCACCGACGCTTGCCGCCTGGTTGCCATTGCTGATCTTTGGACCCATCGCCTACACACTTGCTCGGCCGATCTGGGACTGAACTGGTTGGAGGGGTGGCCAGGGCTGGAGCGCAGCGAAGCCCCGGTGAACTGCAGCGGTCTCGTAGCTGAACTCGCCAAGAGTTCAGACGCCTTGCAAGTGGACACTGGGTTCGTCTGAATTCTGGCGAATGCAGCTACCGGAGTGAGTGGCGGCGCCTGGACCCGCCACCAGATACCGAATTGCACTCTTTCTGCGAGGAGGCGCCGATGGCGGAAGCGGCTCCGTGGGTGGATGGTCTGACGATCGGTCAGATCCTTGGCGAAACTTCGCGCCGACATGCCGATCGCGAAGCGCTCGTCTTTCCTCAACTCGGCAAACGCTGGACGTGGGCTGAGTTTCGTCGCGATGTTCTCGCGACCGCTCGTTCGCTGCTCGCTCTCGACATTAAAAAGGGGGAGCATGTCGCCGTTTGGGCGACGAATGTGCCCGAGTGGGTGTTGCTGCAGTTTGCCACCGCTTCGATCGGCGCCGTGCTTGTAAACATCAACCCAGCGTACCGGCCTTTTGAGCTTGAGTACGTGTTGAAGCAGAGCGACAGCGTGGCTTTGTTTCTGGTCGATCGCTTCAAGACGTCGGACTACTTTCGGATGCTGGCCGAAGTTTGCCCGGAGATTGCGGGACACGCAGGAGGCCGGATCGTCAGCGATAAGTATCCGCAGCTTCGGCATGCCATCGCCGTGAAGGGAGAGGCGCCAAGCGGCGTAATGGGATGGGGTGAATTCCTGCAGCTGGGTGGATCTGTATCTGATGAAGAATTTCTGAGGAAATCGGCGAACCTTTCGCCGGGCGAACCGATCAATATTCAGTACACGTCGGGCACGACTGGTTTCCCGAAGGCGGCGATGCTGAGTCACCGCAACCTGCTGCTGAATGCGTACTACGTGGGCCGCTGTCAGAAGATCACCGCTGACGACCGCATCTGCATTCCGGTGCCGTTTTATCACTGCTTCGGTTGTGTGCTCGGCACGCTGTGCTGTGCGATTCACGGGGCGACGATGATCATTCCAGCCGAGTACTTTCAAGCTCGACCAACACTGGATGCCATCGAACATGAGCGTGCTACGGCCGTGTACGGCGTGCCTACGATGTATATCGCGCAGCTGCAGGATGAATCGCTGCCAGGAAGGCACATGACATCGCTGCGCACCGGCATTATGTCGGGCAGCCCGTGTCCGATCGAAGTCATGCGGCAGGTTCAGGACAAGCTCGGCCCCCAAGAACTGACCATTGCCTACGGGCAAACCGAAGCGTCGCCGGTTATCACACAAACTCGCACCGACGATCCAATCCAACTGCGAGTAGAAACGGTAGGGCGGCCGCTGCCTGGTTGGGAAGTGAAGATTGTCGACCCAGCCACGGGCGTCGATCTGGGCGATAACGAGCAGGGTGAACTCTGCGCTCGCGGTCACGGCGTGATGCTGGGCTACTATAAAAATCCGGAAGCCACGGCCGCCGCGATCGACAAAGACGGTTGGCTGCACACCGGCGACCTGGCCCTGCGAACGCCGAACGGCTATTACAAGATCACCGGTCGCTTGAAAGACATGGTCATCCGAGGCGGTGAGAACGTTTATCCCCGCGAGATCGAGGAATTCCTGTTCACGCATCCCGCGGTGGAACAGGTTTCGGTCGTGGGAGTGCCCGACCCGAAGTATGTCGAGGAACTTTGCGCGTGGATCAAGCTGCGAAGCGGCGCGCAGGCGACGGAAGAAGAGATCCGGCAATACTGCAAACAAAAGCTCGCGCACTACAAAGTGCCGAAGTACGTGCGATTCGTCGAATCGTTCCCCCAGACGGTCACTGGGAAAATTCAGAAGTTTAAAATCCGCGACCAGATGAAGCAGGAACTCGGGCTGGACGAGCACAAGACCGCTTAGCGATGATGCTCGAAAGACGAAATTCAAATGTCGAAGGAAAGTCAAAAGCTCGAAAGACAAACGCCCGAATTACGACTGAGCGTTGACTAACTCTCATTCGTCCTTCGGGCTTTGACTTTCGTCATTCCTTCGACATTTGTCTTTCGAGTTTCGGTTTTCTGCTAACCTACTTGGGCCGGCGAGCAGTCTCGGTCGGCTGCAGATCAGCCCGGTCCCAAGCGTCGCGAGTTGCCAGACGAGCGTCGGACCAGTTCAAGGTGCTCTGACCGCGCTGCTGTGACCAGCCGCGTTCCAATTCTGTTTCGACTTCGTCGAAAGACTTTCCGTGATAGGTGCCGCGCGACTCCCAGCCGTATTGATAGGCCGGGCGGTAGTGGTCGTAGTCGGCTTCCTTGTTGGTGACGTACGGCCGATTGCGATAGTTCTCGCGCCAGTAGGCGTCTTCGGCGGTTGGATCGATCGATTCGCCGACGGCTTTACCGGCGTAGCCACCGGCGACTGCGCCAATCGCTGCCCCCGCAATCACGCCAGCCGGGCCGGCAACTGCGCCCGCTGCCGCTCCAGCCGCCGCGCCGCCGATGGCAGCGCCGACGCCCGTTTCAACTGGATGTGATCCCGGTGCGCCGGTGATTGGGTCTTCATTTCGATCGTGCGACTCATTGGCTTTGTGCTTATTCGTGGCCATGGTGAAATCTCCCGTTTGCTTGCTGAACGCGCGACAGCATTACGGGATGCAAACGATGTACCGCCGACATGCCTGGACACGGTCGCCCGCCGCAACAGTTTTCGCACTTCTAAGAAAGTCACAAAAAAAGGCCCCGCACGGTGAACGTGCGGGGCCTTGTGTTTGTCTTCATCCACCGCGGCCAACGGCTGCGGCTTTATTGCTGAGGACTTGCGATGTTCATTGTCCTGCTACTTTGTTTCCGTCTCACCGCCGGCCGCCGCAACCGGTTGCTCCGCCTGCGGAGCGTTGCCGGTCGAAGAGCCTTTGAAGTCGAGACGAATCAGCTTGTCCTCGTCATTGCGAATTGCTTCAACCCGGATCAAATCCTTGCCTTGGAACTCGCCCTTCAGCAACTCTTCGCTCAGCGGGTCTTCGATATAGTTCTCGACGGCCCGGCGAAGCGGACGAGCACCGAAGTCGGTATTCGAGCCTTTCTTAATGATGAACTCTTTCGCGTCGTCGGTCAGTTCCAGCTTCAGGCCGCGTTCGAGCAACCGTTCGCGGACCTTCGACAGTTCGAGGTCGATCACCTGCTTCAGGTCTTCCTTATTCAGGTGGCGGAACACGATCACGTCGTCCAAGCGGTTGAGGAACTCGGGACGGAACACGCGTTCGATGCGGTCCATCACGCGAGCCTTCATGCCGTCGTAAGACGAATCCTGGTCGCCGCCGCGGCCGAAACCGAACTCCGACTCGTTCTTGATCGCTTCAGCACCTGCGTTGGTGGTCATGATCAGGATCACGTTGCGGAAGTCGACGCGGCGACCGAAGCTGTCGGTCAGTCGGCCCTCTTCCATCACCTGCAGCAGCGTGTTGAAGACGTCAGGGTGAGCCTTTTCAATTTCGTCGAGCAGCACCACGGCGTACGGCCGGCGACGGATCTTCTCGGTCAGCTGACCGCCTTCTTCGTAACCGACATAGCCCGGCGGAGCGCCAATCAGGCGGCTCACGTTGTGCTTTTCCATGTACTCGCTCATGTCGATCTGAATGAGCGCGTCGGAATCGCCAAACATGAACTCGGCCAGAGCCTTGGCGAGCAAGGTCTTACCGACACCCGTCGGACCTGCGAACACGAACGAACCGGCCGGGCGGCGCGGATCCTTCAGACCGCTACGGCTGCGGCGGACAGCCTTGGCGATTGCCTTGACAGCCTGCTCCTGGCTGACGACCTTCTTGTGAAGCTCGTCTTCCATCTTCATCAGCCGCATGCTGTCTTCGGTGGTCATCCGAGTGAGCGGAATGCCGGTCATCTTGCTGACCACTTCGGCAATCACTTCCTCGTCGACCACGCCGTCGGTCTCGCGCGACTTTTCGCGCCATTCCTTCGTGATGTTGTCCTTCTTCTTCTTCAGCTTGTCTGCCTGGTCGCGGAGGGCAGCCGCCTTCTCAAAGTCTTGATTGGCGACGGCTTCTTCCTTTTCCTTGTTCAGGCGTTCGACTTCGTCGTCGATTTCCTTCAGATCTGGCGGTCGAGTCATCGCGCGGAGGCGAACCCGAGCTCCAGCTTCGTCGATTACGTCGATGGCCTTATCCGGCAGAGCGCGGGCGGTGATGTACCGCTCCGAGAACTCCACGGCGGCTTCGACGGCGTCGTCGGTAATCTGAACGCGATGATGCTCTTCGTACTTCTCACGCAGACCCTTGAGGATCTCGACCGTCTCCGCCTTGCCGGTCGGTTCGACGATAATTTCCTGGAAGCGGCGGGCCAGAGCGCTGTCCTTCTCGATGTACTTGCGGTACTCGTCGAGCGTGGTAGCGCCGATGCACTGGATTTCGCCACGGGCCAGGGCCGGCTTCAGCACGTTGGCCGCGTCGATGGCGCCTTCAGCACCGCCGGCGCCGACCAGCGTATGGAGCTCGTCAATGAACAGGATCGTGTTGCGGGCGCGACGAACTTCGTTCATCACAGCCTTGATCCGCTCTTCGAACTGACCGCGGTACTTCGTTCCGGCGACCATCATCGCCAGGTCGAGCACCACAATTCGCTTGTCGGCCAGGATTTCCGGCACAGCGCCTTGAATGACCCGCTGGGCGAAGCCTTCGACGATGGCCGTTTTGCCAACGCCTGCTTCGCCAAGCAGCACCGGGTTGTTCTTGGTGCGGCGGCAGAGAATCTGAATCGCCCGTTCGATTTCGCGTTCGCGGCCGATCACGGGATCGAGCTTGTTCTGGCGAGCCAGTTCGGTCAGATCGCGGCCGAAGCTATCGAGCGCCGGAGTCTTGCTCTTGCTGCTGCGACCCGAGCCGGCTTGCTCGCTCGAGGAACCGCCAACGCCAGCGCCCTCGCGGCCGCCACGTTCGCTGCTCCCTTCCCCTTCCAGCCCGTGACCGAGCAGGTTGAGTACTTCTTCGCGAACCTCTTCCAGCTTCAGGCCGAGGTTCATCAGCACCTGAGCGGCCACGCCTTCCTGCTCACGCAGCAGGCCCAGCAGGATGTGCTCGGTACCGACGTAGTTGTGGTTCAGGTTGCGAGCCTCTTCCATCGAGTACTCGATCACCTTCTTCGCGCGCGGAGTCTGCGGCAGCTTGCCCATCGTGACCATTTCGGGTCCGCTCTGGACGAGCTTCTCAACTTCGAGCCGAATCTTTCGCAGGTCAACATCGAGGTTCTTCAGGACGTTCGCGGCGACGCCGCTCCCTTCCTTCACCAGTCCGAGCAGGATGTGCTCGGTGCCGATGTACTCGTGGTTGAACCGCTGCGCCTCTTGGTTGGCGAGCTGCATCACCTTGCGGGCGCGGTCTGTAAAACGTTCATACATGGGTGTATTCCCCCGTTGGCGCCAAACTCCCGCCCCATGCGAGCTCGCCTGGCCGTTGCGTCACCGATCCGTAGTTTCTTAGTTTCCGTACTGGCAATCTTCTGGGGCCCCTCTAAGAGAGGCTGCCGTCGATTTTCGATGTCTTTCGATCTGCATTGTTTCGTGTTGCCACCCGTCCGCCAAGTGGACGAGTCGCCGCACGCTATCGTTCTGTTCATGCGGCTCGTAGAAGCGGGCTCTTCACTTCGCTTCGATTTACGAGCAGTTTCAACTCTCGATCAATCTCGTCAATCCATTTGGCGGCTGCTGCGTGCTGTGTCAACGCATCGAGCTGGGCGCGGGCTTCGTCATAACGCTTGGTCCGGCGATACAACGTTGCCAGTAGCAGCTGAGCTTCGACATCCGCAGGTCGCTGACCGAGTAGCTGACGCAGCAGCGACTCGGCCTCGATCCAATGTCCCTTCAGGTATTCGGTTTGTACCTGTCGCAGCAGCGGTTCCACGGCGGCAGGATTGCCCATGGCTTCGCGAGCCAGTTGGCGTCGCAAGGCGAGCGTGGATCGCACTCCTGCAATCCACAAACCTACCACCAAAACCCAGGCTCCGGTCGGTGCTGCCCAGATAGGCAGATCGCGCGAGAGAAGCTGCGGCCAAACAAACGTTACGACGAGGGCCAGCTGAAGCAGACTGCCGAACCCCATCGCCACCGCCAGCCCCGACCACTGACCGCGCAGCCAAAGCCGCGCAAGTCCTGGCCAGACGGACAGAATGAGGGGCGCGGTCGGCACTTTTCGAATGCTCCGGAATCCGTTCCGCCGCAGTGCCTCGGAGGTGCACTACGGTCGCCGCGAAATTGTAGCCCTTAGCCCCTGAATCAGCAAGGCAAGTTGCGATTAGATCAGCAGTTACGTTCAGCTGTCGCGCACTAGTTGAAGCGTCGGCTGGTTTGTTCCAGCTTTCCGCCCGCCAAGTCCGCGACAACCGCGAGAACCGGTACAATTGTCGGAGCGAACGCCCCTGCCATTTTGCGCTGTTCGCGCGGTCTGCGTCGCTTTAACGCAAGCGGCGTACCAGTTGGTTTTTGCACTCGACTGACCCGAGAGGCTGTGACCCTCGATGTAGTGAAAGGACGTCGGTACGGTTCTTCATCAGCGGTCGAAAGCCACTTGATTCCATGTATCCTGAATCTGATAAGTCGCCGCTATCAAACGACTTCGGCAAGTCACTGTCGCCTGCCGAGCGGCTGGCCTCGTTACGCATGGTCGACGCCAATGCCAACCGGGCAAGCGAAGGCTTGCGGGTGATCGAGGATGTCTGCCGCTTCTATCTGGAAGATGCTAGCCTCTCATGGCAGTACAAGCAATTGCGGCATGACCTGTCAGAATTGCTGAGCGTGCTACCAACCCAGCTGCTGGCGGGGGCCCGCGAAACCACATCCGACGTGGGGACGGCGATTAGCACAGACCAGGAGGGTAAGCGAACTTCGATGCGGTTCGTCGCCCTCGCCAGCAGTAAGCGGGTCGAGCAGGCTCTACGCGTGATGGAGGAGCAATCGAAGCTGCTGGGCTTGGCGGAGGCAGCAAGTTTCGAAGCGTTGCGGTATCGCGCTTATACGCTGGCGAAGGCTTGGACACTTGTGGACACCAGTCGAGAGCGGCTCGTTGCGTCCCAGCTTTATGTGCTGATCGACGGCTGCGAGGATGAAACACGTTTCGCCAAATTGACAGAGCTGTTCGTGCGGGTTGGCGTCGACCTGATCCAACTGCGTGACAAGACGCTCGACGACCGAAACCTTCTGAGCCGTGCTCGATCGTTGCGGAAGCTTGTCCCTGCAGGAAGTCGAACGCTTCTGATCATGAATGATCGGCCGGATCTCGCTCTGCTCGCCGGCTTCGACGGAGTTCATGTCGGTCAGGAAGAGTTGACCGTTCAGGATGTCCGTAAGGTCGTCGGGCCTGAGATGCTCGTCGGAGTATCGACCCACACAATCGCGCAGGCTCGCCGGGCCGTGCTCGACGGAGCCAACTACCTCGGCTGCGGGCCGACGTTCCCGTCAACGACGAAAAAATTCGAGCACTTCGCTGGTCTCGACTTCCTCAGACAGGTGGCAGCGGAGATTGGATTGCCCGCGTTCGCCATAGGCGGGATTACGCAATCGAATCTTTCGGACGTCCTCGCGACCGGCTTTACCCGAGTTGCAGTCAGCGGTTCGATTACGAGTGCTCCTGATGCCGAAGAAGAAGCAAGGTTGATGCTGCAGATGCTGCGCACTGGCCGCGAGTGACATCGCCAGGCATGGATGCGAGACAGCGCCGACCCAGGCGGCTTTGAGGTACGGAAACCTTATCGGTCAGGCTGACTCTATGGCGACGGCGACAAAGGAAGTCGCAACTCGATTCGACCGCGGTCGCATCCTGCGCCTCGCGGGCGTCGCGCTTGGCGTGTTATTGCTCGCCGGCGGCGCCTGGTACGGCTGGCGGTGGTGGAGCGCGAGTTCAGCGCTGGATGTCTTGACCGCCGACCGCGGTCCGGCCACGCCGATTGCCATCGCGCTCGACGGTCACTGTCCCGTAACGCTTAGCACCGAGATGCGCTGGGCTCCCGGCCACGTTGCCTGGAACGCCGTCTACGACGGACAGCTTTATCTGTTCGCCAGCCAGCGGCATTTAGAAGTGTTTCTGGTAAACCCAGGCGCCTATGGGCCGGCGATGGCCGGAATTGATCCGATTGAACTCGCCGAGCAGGGGCGAGCCACCCGCGGCAATCGCCTCTATGGTGTGAATCACGGCGGACGAGTCTTTTTGTTCGCCAATGAGCAAAACCTGGCCCGCTTCTCGCAGACGCCGGACCACTTTCTCACTGCCCTGAAAACCGCACGGCCAGCTGAGCAGAACACTCAACTGGCCACGCAGGTGCAGCTTGGTCCGGTCCTTCGCTAGGCCACACTTTGTGGACCAGCTATTCGATATTAAAGTTCTTGGTCGCGTCCGCCTTTTCGAGCTCGACCTTCTCTTGGTGCGGCTGCTGCATTAACGGCGTTCCTTGAGTGCTCTCGCCGACGGGAACGCCGTCGAAAGCGGTGATCTGGACAACGTACGCGCCGCCAACTATTCCGCCGTCTGGCTCGGTCGCGTACTTTCCGTCCTTGATCGTAGCAACGCTACCTGGGCCATCGTTCCCTTTCTCGCTATCGGGCGTGAGCGAGATTTCGCCGACGGGGATTGGCTTGCCCTGGTAATTGGCCGTGCCCGAGAGCTTATACCGCGGCGGGCCGTCGCCCGACGAATTACAGCCGAGCAGAAAAGCGGCTGTGAGCGCGAACGTTCCCCAAGTGGTGAGTGTCCTTGCGAGCGAAATCTGCATTACTGGTTTCCTCCGACTGGCAGTCCGTCGTCGCGAATTGCTGTCTGCTGGTGTAGGGCGAGTGAGATGTTATTGCTGACGAACTGAATCGAGCCGTCTGCCATCGCCATGTGCAGGCCGGCCGGGTGGAAGCTGCCGAATAGCCGGGTTTGAATCCCAAGCGTGTCCGTGTTGCCGCCATGTTGCTTGATTGAGTTAGGCTGTTCTTTAGCGGCAGCACAAATCAGCGGAGCCCCGAACGCGTCGGACTTCATGCCGCTGGCCCAGCCGACATGAAAGCCATCGGCCCGTCCGGTCGGAGTGAGACAGTACCTGCTCTCGCCGAGCAGATAGGTATTCGAAGTGCCATCGGTGATGGCTGCTAAGTTGATTCCTGAGCGCCAGAACATGGCGCCGTTCTTGTAAAAGACTCGCACGCCGCCTTGCGTCGAGCAATCCGGCGTGGGACCACCGCCTTGGACGGCGAAGTAGTCGGTGTTGTTGATGGAGCGAGTTGAGATTGCACTCGACGGACACTGAAATTTGGCGTTGTTCAACTTGAAGAGTGCATCGTTCGCTGAACTGCCGGGAACGTTCGACGACGACGTGAACTGTTGACCAAAGTTGAACTTGTCGTAGAGATTTGTCTCTTCAATATACGGTAGGAGAAGTACCGACCACGGAGCGCGTGTTTCGCTTGTGCTTCCCTTGGAACACCAGTCAGTTCCCGTTTGGGTATTGGTGTTGATGCCGCCCGACGGCAGTGTTAGCAGCGTGTCATGGTAGTTGTGGCAAGCCAAGGCCAATTGACGCAGCTTGTTCGAGCACTGAGTTCGCCGCGCTGCTTCCCGGGCCGCCTGAACGGCGGGTAGGAGCAGGGCCACCAAGACCCCGATAATCGCGATCACGACGAGTAGCTCCACGAGTGTGAAGCCGCGTTTCTTTTTTCCAGACATGGGACGATACCTGCTAGTGACGATGAGTCGGCGGGGAAATGAATGGTTCCCGCGAAAAGTAGACCTTTAGAAATTTTAATGCTTGGCAGCAAAGGGTGCCACCCAAACGGCAAGCCAGAGCCTATTTTTCGGGCCTAATCGCGGGGAATGCGACCCGAAAAGTAGAAATCTGTTTCAATCAGCTGCTGCCGGAGATTTTTCAGCCGGAGAGCCTGCCCAATTGTGGCAAAGCCTTCTCCTCGTACAGGCGAGGTAGCTTCACGGCCACCGGCAATGAGTGGCGCGATAAAGGCGTGCACTTCATCGACGAAGCCGCCATCGAAGAATGTTCCGAAGACGCTCGCCCCGCCTTCCACGAGAACGTTCGTCATCTTTCGCTTGCCGAGTTCCAGAAGCAGTTGCTCAATGCGGTGCTCTTGCAAAGTAGCATTGAATGGGAGCACCTCGCAGCCGGCCGACCTTAATGCGGCTACTGCCAGTCGGTCAGCATCCGGGCGCGTGACCACGATCACAGGCGCCTGGCTAACCGTGGTGACTAGTTTACTTGTCGTTGGCAGACTAGCGTTCGAGTCCAGCACAACGCGAGTCGCGACGCGTTGAGGGGGTTCGGCCTCCGGAAGGCGAGCTGTGAGCATTGGATCGTCGAGCGCTGCAGTGCGGCTACCGACTACTACCGCGTCGACCCGTGCACGGAGCCGATGCACCACCTCGCGCGACGCGGCGGAGGAAATCCACTGGCTGTCACCTGTGCGAGTGGCGAGCTTACCGTCGAGTGTCATCGCCCACTTGGCGATGATCCAGGGTCGGCCGGTCGTTACGAGTTGGATAAACGGAGCGATCAACTCGCGGGCCTCGCGTTCGCAGAGGCCCACTTCGACCTGCAAACCAGCATCCTGTAACCGCTGGAAGCCTCCTCCAGCGACGGCGGGAAAGGGATCTCGCATAGCGGCGACTACGCGTGCGATGCCCGCTGCAATCACTGCGTCGGCACAGGGCGGTTGCTTGCCAAAGTGGCAGCAAGGTTCGAGTGTGACATAAAGCGTAGCACTGCGAGCCCGCTCACCAGCAGCCTGCAATGCCTCGGCTTCCGCGTGGAGATCTCCGTAGCGGCGATGCCATCCTTCCCCCACCACCTGACCGTCGCGGACAAGCACCGCGCCGACCATTGGATTCGGCTCGACGAAACCCTCTCCTTGCGCTGCGAGTTCTAGTGCCCGCTGCATGTAGCGATGGTCGTCCGAGGAGAAGCTCATGGATGGCGAAGGTCGCGTCGACCTACTCCATTCCCGGCAGCCACAGCTTCGACTTGCCCTGGCCGCCGGGTGCCGCGGGAGCGCCTTGATCGGGGGTCCAGAGTCCGCCGGACGCAGCGGGGGCAGCAGCGGTCGGCATTGCTTGGGCCCCCATGCCCATCGGTGCGCCACCCGCCGGCGACCGCAGCAAACCGAGTTGGCTCAATAGCGAGTATACAGCTTGGGCAATTCCAGGCTCGTTGATGTGCTTGGTGCGCAGGGTGTCGATCAAGCGGACGAATTCCTGCTGTTCCATGCGCTGCAGACGAATCGGCACTTCGGCAAGCAAGTATCGAGCAGGCGATCGGCCCGCGGCCGTTGCAGCTTCTTGCGCCTTGTGAATTAAGGCGAGCATCTCGTCCGGGTCGCCCGCCATGCGAGACATCAGTTCATAGACTTCGGCCTTATCGACATCGGCCTCGAGTTGCGGACGATTGACAATCTCGGTGCCGAACTTCCGCAGGAGGCGAACCGCCGAGAGCATCATGGCCCGACGGTAGCAGAGGACTAGATCTTGATCGTTCAGTTTCGCCGCGTCGAGCCGAACGAGGCGGGCGGGCGACAGATTGGCCACCCGCACTCCGCTTGGGTCAATGGTTTCCAGCGTGGGCAGACCGAGGGAGCGGCGAAGTTGATTGTAGTCCGGGTTGTCGGCCGGCTCGGCGAGTTCGAGCAGCAGAATTGCGGCGAGCACTCGAACCTGCTGCGCCGGGTCGGCGGATGCCTGACGGGGAGTCTTTCCGTCCAGCACGCTCAGAGTCAGATTCGGATAAATGCTTAATAGCGCCGAGGTGCGATACTCGGTCATCATCCGTTTGCGCACGTCGACCGGCGTGTTCTCAGGGAACCGCCAATTGACCATCAGGGCTGCGGCAACGTTCGAGATGTCGCCGGACTTTTCCTCCGAGATCTTGTCCCCCGCCAAATCACCAAGCGTAACCATCAAAGCGGCGGTCTTAGCGGCGTAGTCGGAGGTCTTCGGTGTAACGAACTCGACGCGCGCAGGTCGATCGGTTTCTTTGCCGTAGAGCAACATCTCGCCCAGGATTTTGGGTACCGAGTCGCGGGTAAGTCCTTGCGACGAGGGCGGCACTTCACGGTCGAGCAGCAGGAACACACCCTGGGGCGGCGGCGAGTTCTCTTCTTGAAACTGCGCGGGATCTAACGGGACGGTCTGCAGCTTCTTGTTCGAGAGCAAGCGTTCCTTCAATGCGGACGCATCGGTGACTGCACAAACCAACGTCATTTCCGGGAGCAGGTCGACTTCGCTCGGATTGCTAAGGAACTGAGCGACCGCTTCCGCCTCAACCGCTTCGTCGCGCGGCACCGATGGCAGAGACGAATAACGACGGAATGCAGTTTTGGCAGTGTCGTTGTTCGCGAGCGATGCTCGCAAGATGCCGATCGTTTTCCATACGGCTGGTTCGTTTGGCTCCTGCGCGGCGATCGACTCAAGCTTCTCCGCGGCCGCTGCCCAGCAGCCTTGTTGAGCGAGCTTCAGGGCGGCATTGTGCTCGGCGATCAGGGCCGCCTTGAGTGGGCCGGTAGAATCTGGAGCTGGTAGGTCTGTCAGACCTTGGGCAACGAGCGGCAATTGACCCGAAGCATCGAGCTCGAGCATCGTTGAGAGGGCCGATTCGTCCCGGCCGCCACTTGCCGATACTTGCAGCGCAAGGTGGGAGCGGGCAGCAAGAGGTTCGCCCGAGAGGGCGAGCGATCGGCCGACGGCTCCCAGGGCCTCATACGTGGTCGAACCGAGCTTGCCTTCGGCGCGAGTCATGGCCTGCTGCAGGTGCTTGACGGCTTCATAAGGGTTGCCGTCAAGGCAATCGAGCATCGCGGCCAGAGATAGTCCGGCTGTGCTGTCGGGCATTACGGCCAGCAGCCTGGCGACGTCTTCCCGAGCGTTTTGATACTCGCGCAGCTCCAGATGGACCATTGCCTTGTAGGTAAGCAGCGAGGCGCGTTCGCCGTGCGCCGCTAACGAGCGGTTGATATGGTCGAGAGCGACCATCCGCTGCTCGTTCGCCAGGGCTTCCTCAATCTTCTCCAGATCGTGCGTGATATCCGCACTGCAGCAAAACTTAATCTTCTTGCCGCTTCCGCACGGGCACGGTTGATAAGGGTCGATCGCCACGAGACTGCCTTCCGCTAAGTCGTTGCCTGATCCGTAAACCGAGCATCGTAGCAGGTTTGTGGTCGGCTGACGAGCGGCGGAGGCGGGCGTTGCGAGGCTCTATGTTGCCAGCAACTCGGCGATGACCTTACCTTGGCTTAGTGCCATGGGGCGACCGATCGGAGTCTCCAATTCTTCGCTTGGGTCGATGCCGACGGCTTGGAGAATCGTAGCGTGGATGTCCTCGACATTGCGCGGGTTAGCCACATCGGCAAGTCGATCTTTGTCGTCGAGCTTAGGCTCGGGCGACGTCTCTCCAATGACGCGCCCTCCTTGGAGGCCGCCGCCAGCCAGCGCGATGCTGAAACCGTGAGGCCAATGATCCCGACCGCCTAGCGGATTGAGCCGCGGTGTACGGCCAAATTCGCCGGCGCACATTACAATGGTGTTTTCCAGGAGATCACGCTCTTTCAGCTGCTTGATCAGCGAGGCAAAGGCCGGGTCGAGAATGTCGTTGCGACCCTTGCAGAGCTCGTGGTTATTCGCGTGCGTGTCCCAGCCATCGAGGGTGACCTCGACGCATCGCACGCCCACTTCGATTAATTGCACTGCGGCAAGACAACTGCGACCAAAAGGCGTTTCACCGAACTCTTTTCGCAATGTCTCCGGGGCATCGCTCACGTTGAAAGCCTTGAGCTGGTCGGACGACATCATGCGGCGGGCGGCTGTAATGGACGATGCATGCAGCGTCTTCTGGTCGAGGTCCTTCAAGCGGCCGCGGGCGAAGCGAGCCTCGACCACTTTTTGCAGATCGTCGAGCCGGCGCTGGGCACGCTCCTCGGGCACTCGGGCGGTGACATCGGGAATCGGTCCGACGGGATCGAACGTTTTGAATGCATCGAAGTCGGCGCCGAGGTATCCGCCGCGAGCCGGCCACTGGCTCGGGATGATGGAGATGTGTCGCGGGATTTCGACTGAGTCGCTCAGCTTGTGGCAGAGAATCGCTCCGAGTGATGGATGAACAAGCGTGGGATCGGGCCGATAGCCATTCTTTACCGTATAGGTCGCGCGCTCATGGTCCCCTTCTTTGCTGACAATCGATCGGACAAGGGAAACCGAATCCATCTGCTCGGCCAAGAGCGGCAAGCTGTCGGCAATCTGGATACTCTTGGCGGCGGTCTGAATTGACTTGGTGTCGCCGCCGATCTTTTTGCCGGGGTGTGGGTCGAAGGTTTCAAGCTGACTCGGCCCCCCCTGCAGCCAGATGACGATGAGCGACTTCGCTCGTCCTGACTCATTCGCACGTTCCTCGCCGATGGCCAGGCGTTCGGCAAGCGGCGTCAGCCAGCCGAGACCAGCCACGGCGGTCGATTTCAGCAACGTTCGACGGCTGAAGTGCTGTCTCCAGGAGCAGAGTGAGCTGTTCTGGTTCGCGTTCATGTTTGTAGGACTCGCTGACTGATTAGACCGGCGCCAGATCTATGCGTTCGACTTCTGGATAAAGCACGCTTGACGATCAGTGATTCCACGAGAATTCGGTGCTGTTGATCAGCACCCAATACAAGTCTTCCATCGCCGCGACCCGCTGGTTGCCCCGCTTGTCGGCAAGCCGACTCGAGAAGTGCTGTAGCTCAACCGTATCTGGACGACGTGAAAGTACCGCCAGGTAAGCGACCTCGACTGCTTGTTCGTCGTTTGCAGATTGCTGAGCGATGCGCGTGGCCGCGTTGTTGACGATATCCTCCCGCGTTTTCTCTTTGACCAGGTTGCCGTTCATCATGAGCAGCCGTTGGGGGATCGTACCCGCGCGATCGTCGAACTCATCCTCCCCGATATCGCCGTAGCGTTTTACGAAGTCATCGATTTCGCCAGCCTTGGCGATCCGCCAGATGATGTGCGCCTGTGCGTCGATTGTCGTCAGCGATGCCGCCTGCGTGAGTGAACCGGCGACTTGCTCCGGACGAAGACGAGCCAGGGGAAATACGGCCCAGTGCTCCTCGTGCTCGGGTGTAATTTTGAAGTCCGCCTGACTTGCTCGCTGAAACGCTTCACTTGCGGCGATCACCCGGATGAGTCGCTGCAGGTCGTACTCGTGGGCCACGAAGTCGTCGGCCAGCAATTGCAGGCCGGGCGGGTATCTGGCGCTGAGCGGGATGTCGTCGATCGGCTCGACTAAAGGTCTGCCGAACATGAGCGCCCAGACTCGGTTTACTGTGGCCCTGGCGAATGGCTTGTTGTCGCGGCTGGTCACCCACGCCGCGAGTTGCTCCCGGCGGTTCCCGCTTTCCGGCAAGGCGCTTTCGAGGTAAGGCACCCGCGGCGGAACGACGACATCATTTTCTGCGTTTAAGTATTTGAACTCGTACGGCGTGTCATTGTCATACACGCCAACGAGGCCTACTTTCGCTCCCGAGAAGAATGCGGCCAAGTGGTGAAAATCGGCCTGCGTCCCACTGCGCGGGCTGTCAGCGTCGCCCAGGACGATCGTACCGAGTTTGTCGTCATGACATTGCAAGCAATCGATCCGCATGCCGAGAAATGCCCGCGTTACACGACCAGCCAGTCGGACTTCATCCGGTTCGTTGTCCATCTGCTGCTGGCTGGTTACGGTGACAAAGTTTGTCGCCGGCGATCCAGTCCACAAGCCATGCTCTGAAATCAGCTTTCGCACGACCTGGTCGTAGGGCATGTTTTCAGCAAGGCTATCGCTAAGCCAGGTCACGAAACGCCGACGGCGATAGACCAGGAACGGACCATCCTCGACACCTACATAGGCGCGCGCGAGTCGTTCAGCGAAGTAGTCCGAGAATCGACGATCTTCGAGAAGATGCGATGTCCACCATTCTGTCCGCGATTCCGGCGAAACCCGCTCCAAGGCACGAATCTCTTCCAGCGATGGAATGGTCCCAGTCAATGCAAGGGACAAACGTCGCGCGACCGATAAATGGTCCGCCTGCGCGGCGACCTCTAGCCCCAGCTTTTTATGGTGGTCGCTGAATTCTGCATTCAACTGCATCAGCGTTTGCCCGACGTCCGACGGTGGGCGTCTGGGAGGACTGAGCATCGAGGGCGGGGCGACGTCTGACGTGGCGGCTGGTTGGGTCGAGCCCGCAGGATCGAGTACCCGAGATGATGTGGCTGTGTGAGTGACGAATCGCTCCGGCCAGTAACTTTCGGGCTCAGTAACCCGGTCCCGGCGCCAGAGCGAAGTGGCGAGAACTGCGACGCCGAGCAGGCAGAGGCCGACGAACAACGCGTTCTTCTGCCAAATCACGTTCAATTTCCTTGAAACGGCACTAGCGGGACGGTAGGTATAACAGTCGCTTCCGCGCTGCCTGCTTTGGAGCAATACCCGTCAGCATGTTCGGCAGTTTCTTGCTTGATGGACAGCATGGCTTCCCAAATTGGGCTCGACGATAGATATCGTATGGCAAACTACCTTGACCCCGCCAATCAACCCAGCAGATTGCACCGAATTTCGGGCGGATCGCCGGATGGCCTGATCCTGGCGTTGCCTGATGAGCAATGGCCAAACTCACGATTGGTAGCGAGGGAGATATGCGCCGATCCTCCGCCGGTGCGGCTGGTTGATGCGGTGGAAGTGCCACTGGACGCTTCACTTTCGGTCGATCCAGTTCAGGAGGCGTTGGACTACCAGCCGAAAAGCTGGCCGATGAAAGTATGGCGAGTTATCGGCGGGCTGGCGTCTTGGGTTTTCGGGTTGATCAGCCTGCTGGGGTGTCTGGCCGCACTCTCGGCGATCCCGATACTGCAATTCGTCAGTCTCGGCTACTTATTGGAGGCCAGTGGACGTGTCGCTCGCAAAGGCCGAATCAGAGATGGCTTCATCGACCTGCCTAAGTTCGCTCGAATCGGCAGTCTGGTAGTGGGCACCTGGTTGATGCTATTGCCTTTGCGGCTATTGGCCGATCTCAGCCGAAGCGCGTATCTCATTGATCCAATGGGTCCGAACGCACGTGGCTCGCGGTTTGCCTTGCTCGCATGCACAGTCCTCGTCGTAGCGCACTTGCTGCTTGCCTGGTACAGCGGTGGACGCCTTCGCCACTTCTTCTGGCCGCTGCTGGCGCCATTTCAATTGGCATCGCATCTCGTGCTCGGCCGGTTGCTCCGGCCCATTCTGAAAGGTACTCTCGCTGCCATTTGGCCATCACTGGCTGACGACCTGTTCGCCCTACGACCCTTAAGCGATTGGTTCCCTCCGGCGATTGCTTGGGCGGGCCTGCGGCGTGGCCATATGTATGCCGAGGCGCGGGATGCTGTCTGGGAGTTCGTAGCCGGCTTGCACCTGCCCAACTACTTCTGGCTCGGACTGCGTGGATTCGCGGGCGCCCTCGCCTGGCTGTTTCTCCCGGTGCTAATGCTGATGTTTGGAACTGCGACCCAGAATCCCGTCGCTCCGCTCGTCGGATGGGTCGGAGCTCTGCTTCTGGCGTTTGTGCTGCTCTATCTGCCGTTTCTGCAAACTCATTTCGCGGCGGAGAATCGCTTCACCGCCATGTTCCACTGGGCAGAGATTCGCCGCTTGTTCCGCAGGGCACCGCTCGCATTCTGGACGGCACTGGCAGTCACCTGCTTGTTCGCTCTGCCGTTGTACTTGTTGAAAATTGAGGCCACACCGCGAGAGGTAACCTGGCTGCCGAGCCTGTTCTTCGTCGTGTTTATTTACCCAGCGCGCCTGCTTACCGGCTGGGCGATGTCGCGGGCACACAGGCACGAGAAACCGCGATTCGTTCTCTCCCGCTGGATGGCAAGATTCTCGGCCGTGCCCGTTGTGCTGTATTACGTGCTCGTCGTGTTCTTAACTCAGTACACGTCCTGGTCGGGTCCGGTCAGCTTGTTCGAACAACATGCCTTTCTCTTGCCGGTTCCCTTCTTTGGGATGTGATTGCAATTAGCGGTCAGCTACGAAAAAAGCCGGCCTGGATCGGACAATCCAGGCCGGCTTTGCTTTGCATTTCAATCGGAGCCACACTTAAGCGGCGTCCCGTTTCGCCCGTTCATCCGACTCGATATCGTCGGTGTCGGCGTTGACGATTCGTAGCGTTGCCTTGCGCGAGATCCGTCGTTCCTGAACAAAGCCGCGTCTGCCAGCTTTGAAGAACTCGTGGAAAGCGGCTGCCGGACCAGTGCTGAAATCGGCTTTCAGGATCTGCATCACTTCGCTCCACCGCAGTCCCTGGCGGTAGATGATTCGATAGGCCTGTTTCAGCTGCATGACCTCTTCGGTCGTGAATCCGTTGCGTCGCAGTCCGACGCGGTTCAAACCGACGACTTCGGTCACGCCGCCGCCTTCGATGGTTACATAAGGCGGCACATCCTGCACGATCTTGGCCAGACCGCCGATCATTGCGAACCGACCGACGCGACAAAACTGGTGAATTGCGACGCCGCCCGAAATGTACGCGCGGTCATCCACGATCACATGGCCACCGAGCATGGCGCCATTGACGATGATGCAGTTGTTGCCCACGCGGCAGTCGTGGCCGACATGAGCATTGACCATGATCAGGTTATGGTTGCCCACGACCGTCGAGGCGTCGTTGGCATAGCCGCGGTGGAGCGTAGCATTCTCCCGAATTCGATTGCCGTCACCGATAATCAGCACGCCGCCTGGATTCGTGTCGACTGCATGCTGTGCACGAGCACCAAGGACCACACCCTCTGAAATATCGTTGTCCGCGCCTAATGTCGTTCGTGACTTGACGACAACACGGGCAGCGAGCTTGCATCCGTCACCGAGGGTTGCTCCTGACTCGACCACGCAGAATGGGCCGATGGTGACATTCCGGCCAAGGATGGCGCCCGCTTCGATGACCGCCGTTGGATGGATTTGGGACACGTTTGTTCTCTCGTGCAGCAACGCCTGAAGGCTTTGCCGGTCCTCGGTTCTGGGTCTTGAACTGGGCCGCTGCGGCGTGTCGACGGTCGCCGTCTCGTATCGCTAGTGGCGAGCGAGACATTCGGCTTCTAGCCATGCAATCGGCTTGAAGGCGCTCTGCACTTTGACACGCGGGGTCGGATTATGCGCATTTTGCCAAGCGTGTCGACGTCGATTTTCTTGACGGTTTTTCGGCCATTTCCAAATTTGGCAGAAGCACCGATGGTGCCGGTAGTAACGCGCTACGAATTGCTCCCGGCAAGCAAGGGAACAAATGCCATCGCCAGATGGAGGCGTCTCAAAGAGGGCGAGGCGGAAACTATCGGTGCTAGCGTTTGACGTCGAACAGCCGCCGCTCGTCGACGAGAAAGATTTCGCCGGTGTCTAGATCGCGAAGGCCGCGGACCAGAGCGTCACCTTTGTCCTCGCGAACCATGCGGCGGTGCGAGACAATGAGCGCCTGAAACTCCTTTGCATCGACGAATCGCTCGGCTCCGCCCAAGTCGCCGCGCGACTGGAAAAGCTCAGCTTTGTCCAACCGGATGGCATTCATAAGAACCTCCATGGTGCGAGCGGGCGTGTGTCTCATACTCGCAGAATTTTAACACTCCGCTAGCTCGCTGCGGAAGCCCCTAGTTGCGGCTTTGCGGTATAACGCTATGCGAAATCACGGCTTATGTGAGCATGGATCACTGCTAGCAAGGCGTGGTGAACATGTCGATTGGCCGCGAAGATTCAGAGAAGGCACCGATCCGATCGTTCCTGCAGCAATGGCTAGTTCCGATTGACTGGAATTGATCGGCCATAAGAGCAACTAATGGACCGCAATGGCCGCGAGACAAACTGCGGCCATGCGTCGGGGCTGCACGACGCACCGGTCCAGAAGGTCACTTCGCACCGGTTCACCCAGCCGCCGGGAGACACTCAAGCGAGCGGCATTTTGAGTGACTGGAGCGACGCCGCTTTGAGGTTCGACTTTGGTACGGCAGAGGTCGACTGGCTGGCATGGGCCTGAGCCACGCGCGATTGCACCAGATGCGGCATCCACAGCGCTTTACCGACAAGTTCCAACAGCACGTCCGGCTCGAACGGCTTGCGGAGGTAGTAGGCTCCGCCAGCTTCGCTTGAGCGGCGGATGATGTCGGCACTCTGCGAGGACGACATAAACATCAGCGGGACGTCGTCCAAACCTGGCTGGGCACGAAGTTCCTGGCAGAGTTCGATTCCGCTTTCACCGCCAAGATTTACGTCGCACAGGATCAGATCGAGCGGCAGCGTTCGGGCTGCCTTCAGTGCCGCCTCGGGGCCGCGGGCACAGTGGCACTCGTAGCCCGACATGTCCAGAACGGCCGCGAGGCCGGTCATCGTGAACGGGTCGTTGTCGATGATCAGGATTACGGCTGGCTCGGTCGCAGGCGAGTTCATGGCAGGTTGAGCTTCCCGAATCGGAATCACCGCTCCATCGGCTAGAGGTGCTCCTAGCCTAGAAGGTCGGCCAACTCTTGCATCGGGGTGCAGCAAAGCTCGCGGGGCTTACCCGACCGCTACGAACTGCGCATTCGTACCTGCGATCGCCGTTTGGAGTATCTAGCCGTCGAGACCAGCAAGTGCACCGGTGCTGTCGCCCAGTTTCTCGATTTTGGCACCGACGCGATCGAGCATCGATAGATACAGGTTGGTCAGCGGCGTCTCTTTCTCTACACGCACATGCCGCCCTGGTTTGATGGTTCCACCGCCGCGGCCGAACAGGGCGATCGGCAGATCGTTGTGATTGTGTGCATCGCCGTCAGCAATGCCGCTCCCGTAGACAATCATCGAGTTATCGAGCAGATTGCCGCCGCCGTCGGGTGTGTTCTTCAGCTTTTCGATGAAGTAAGCAAGTTGCTCAACGTGGTGCTTGTTGATTTTGCTGATCTTGGCCTGCTTGTCCTTATTGCGGCCGTGATGAGATAGATCGTGGTGGCCATCGCGCACGTCAATCACTGGATAACTGCGGTTGCTACTGTCGTTGGTGTACATGAACGACAGGATGCGGGTCGAGTCAGTCTGCATAGCAAGAACCATGAGGTCGAACATCATGCGGAGATGCTCAATGTAATCGGTTGGTACGCCGACAGGCCGCGGATAGTCGGGCACACCTTCTTCCTGCACCGGCAACTTGTCGCCGCCGACCACCCGACGTTCGACCTCGCGCACTGAGTACAAGTACTCGTCGAGTTTCTTTTGATCCGCAGCCCCGAGTTTTCCCTGCAGCGACTTCGCATCCGACAAGACGAAGTCGAGCACACTTCTCTGCTTCAGCCGGCGGAGATCTTTCGCCTTGCCTTCCTCACTCGCGTCACCGCTACCGAAGAGGCGATCGAAGACCGCCCGAGGATTGACTTCTTTCGCCACGGGTGTGGATTCATCACGCCACGAAATATTCGACGTATACGCACACGAATAGCCCGAATCGCAATTGCCCGCCGTGGCGCTTGGTTCGCAGCCGAGTTCCAGCGAAGGGAACCGCGTCTTGCTGCCAATCTTGCTGGCCGCCACCTGGTCCACAGATATTCCGTTGCGGATGTTGGCGCCGTCAGTCTTGCGCGGATGTGCACCGGTCAAGAATGCCGCCACGCTACGGGCGTGGTCGCCGCCCCCGTCGCCGTGCGGCCGGGCACCATCGAGCGTCAGACCTGAGAACACGGTCAGGTATTCGCGCACACCCGCGAGCGGCTGCATGATGGGCTTCAGTTCGAATCCCTCGCCATGCTTGTCTGGGGTCCAATCCTCCATGTGCATGCCGTTGGGCACATAAAGAAATGCCATCCGCACCGGAGGCTTGGCCCCCGGCTCGCCGCCGAGCACGCTCTGGACCGGCAGCATCGCCTCGAGCCACGGCAGGGCGAGGCAGGTTCCGAGCCCACGCAAAACAGTCCGACGAGAGATACGGGATGTCATATTGGGCTCTCCTAGTGGCAATCCTGTTCCTGATTCTGCCCTGCACCTGCGCTGTAATCAAACAGACCCATCTTAGGCTTA
>Ga0164290_1000864_pt1 | contig 71292 bp, 71 predicted proteins | sample Micstemetagenome_FD_108782 | JGI IMG/M metagenome (GOLD analysis project Ga0164290, IMG submission 108782) | Contaminated culture microbial community from soil near Moab, Utah, USA - Microcoleus steenstrupii SON62 (Illumina Assembly) | ecosystem: Environmental > Terrestrial > Soil > Soil crust...
CGGCACCGTCGCGGCGTCGATGCTGCTCGACGACCTCTCGGCGCTGTACCGCGCCGTTGACCTGGGCCCTGGCGGCCGCGCCGGACTGTTCCATCTCGACGGCACCTTGATGCTGATCGGCCCCACCGACGACGACACAGTCGGCAAGAATTACAGCGACAGCCCGGAGCTGCGCGGCATGTTCGCCCGTCCCGACGCCGGCGTGTTGCGCCCCGAGGCCGGTGCCGAGCGTTACGTCAGCTACCGGCGCGTGGCCAGAACGCCGACCATCTCCTTCGTCACGACGCCGACCGATACGGTACTGGCGCCCTGGCGCGAGGAACTCAGACGCGTCGTGGCCACTGACGGCGGGTTATCGCTGCTGGTGCTGGTGATGGTGTTGATCGCGCACCGGGCGCGTCTGCGCCGCGAATCCGAAGCGACGGCGAACATGGCCGCGCTCGCGCATCGCGAGGAGGACACGCGCCGGGCCGCGGCCGAAGCCCAGACCGCTCGCGACCGCCTGGCCCAAGTCCTCTCCGCCATGGCCGAGGGCGTGGCCGTGCTCGACGCCGACAACCGCTACACGTTCGTCAACGACGCATTCTGCCGGTTGTGCGTGCTGCCGCGCGAGCGCTTCGTCGGTCGTCGCCTCGACGAGGTTCTGCCGCCCGCGAAGCTGGACAAATACGGCGCTTACTTTCAAGCCGGCCGCGATAACGCCGAGGGCGCGTTGTTCCAGGACAGCTTCACCGCCGGCGACGGCCTTGAGCGTTGGGTGGAGATTCTGGCGATGCCGACGGGCGAGAACGTCTCGCTGTTCGTGCGCGACCTCTCGCAGCGCCGCGAGGCCGAGCAACGCGTCATGCTGGCTCAGCGCATGGAGGCGGTCGGCTCGCTCAGCGGCGGGCTTGCGCACGACTTCAACAACATCCTGGCCGTGGTGTTGGGCAACGTCGAGCTGATGCAGACCAAGCTGAGCGGGCACGCCGCCGCGCGCCACGCCCGCACCATCGAGCTGGCCGCCGAGCGCGGCAGCGCGCTAGTCAGCCGCCTCTTGGCCTTCGCGCGCCGTCAACCGCTGATGCCCGAGGCGCTCGACGTGCGCGCCGCCTGCGCCGAGGCGTGCGAACTGGCGGCGGTCAGCATGCCCGCCAACATCGGAGTCGCCGTCACCGCACCCGACGACTTGTGGCCGGTGTTGGCCGATCCCGCGCAGTTGGAGAACGCGCTGGTCAATCTGTGCTTGAACGCGCGCGACGCCATGTCCGCGGGCGGACAAATCCTCATCGCCGCGTCCAACTCACCAAACGGCGGCGTGCAAGGACAAGATGGCGTTTGCATCGCGGTGACCGACAGCGGCGTCGGCATGCCGCCCGACGTGCTGGCGCGCGCGTTCGATCCGTTTTTCACCACCAAGCCCAAGGGCTTGGGCAGCGGGCTGGGCTTAAGCATGGTCGCGGCCTTCGCCGAGCAGTCGGGCGGCCGCGTGGGGATCGACAGCATCAAGGGCAAGGGCACGACCGTGCGCGTGATTCTCCCGCGCGCCATATCCGGCGCGCCGCCGCCTCCTACGCGGGGAAACGTCGCGCCCGATCCGCGCGGGACGGAAGATATCTTGCTGGTCGAGGACAACACCGAGGTGCGCGAGTACGTCACCGAAACCTTGACCGGATTGGGGTATACGGTGTTTCCGTACGCCGACGCCGATACGGCGCTGGCTGAATGCGCGGCGGGTTTGCGGCCCGACCTGTTGTTCACCGACGTCATGCTGGCGGGGCCCATGGACGGCCGGCAGATGGCCGAACTGATGATGCAACGGGGCCACGTTTCGCGCGTTCTGTACATGACGGCCTACAACGAGACCTTGGCGAGCGAACCGGGCGCGGCCGGTCGGGACTATCAGCTGATCTTGAAACCCTTCAGCCGCCGCAGTTTGGCGGTGAAATTGCGCGCGGTGCTCGAACTGCGCGCGGCGGACTGAGTTGCTCATGACCGATGTATTGCTCATCGACGACGACGAACTGCTGCGCGGCACTCTCGAACAGGGCTTGGCGCAACATGGCCATGTGGTGCGCACCACAGGCGACGGCGCCGCGGCTCTGGCGATGATCGCGGCCGCGCCGCCCGACGTGCTGGTCAGCGACATGCTGATGCCCCGGACCGACGGCGTCGAGGTGCTGCGTGAAGTGCGCCGGCGGTGGCCAGCGCTGCCCGTCGTTATCATGTCGGGCGGCGGCATGATGCCGCAGGCGGACTTGCTCACCATGGCGCGGGCCTTGGGCGCCACCGAAACGTTGACCAAGCCCGTGCGCATCGCCGCGTTGTCCGCGCTCATCGACCGGCTCTCGAAACGCGAAGCAGCGGGCTCTTAATCAGGCGGCGTCAGGCTGAAGACCTCGGTGACCTCGACGACGTAGCCGTCGGGGTCGGCCAGCAGCATGTCCGCGCCGCGTTTGCGGCCCTGGGGGCCGTTGGACTCGTAAGGTGCCGGCGCGCGCAGGATGCGCCCGCCCAGGCCCGGCACCTTGCCGGCGATGGCCGCAAGCCCGCGCGATTCGATCACCAAAATGGAATCGTGGATGCCCAGCTTGTCGGCGAGTTTGCGGTTGGACCGAAGTTGCGGGTCGCGGAACTCCAACAATCCCACCATCCCTGCGTTGGAATCCCGCCCGGCCATGATGACGATGCGCGAGGTCTTGGCGGGCGCGCTCAGCGGCAGGGCGGACGGGTCATTGGGGTCCTGATCGCCGTTCCAGTCCAGCCACAGCTTGAAGCCGATGGCCTCGTAGAACGCCCGCGACGCGGCGACGTCGCTGACGAGAAGAGTCGTGCGCCGGACGATGGGGCCTTCTTGCGCCGATGCGGAGAACGCGAATAGCGCAGCAGCAAGCGTGAGCGCTTTTATGGCTTTCTGGCGCAACTCACGAACCATGCCACGGTTTTGTCGAGCTGCTCGAACTTGCCGTGCCAGATGCTCTCGGCTGGAAATCCGGCGTCGAGATACATCTTCACGGGGTCATTGGTGGCGTAGGCTTCCCAATAGGGCTCGTTGTTGTTCTTTAAATCCCAGCTGGCGTCGAACTGGCCGAAGGCGTCGCGCTCGGAATAGCGCAGCGGCACGTCTTGATGAATCGCGATGCCGCCCGGCTTGAGGATGCGGAAGCTTTCCTTGAACATGGCGGCCTGGGTGCGCTGCGGCATTTCGTGCATGGCGTTGTGCGACACCACCAGGTCGAAGCTGGCATCCGGGAAGCTGGTCGCGCCCGCGTCCATTTGATGAAAGTGCACGGCGGCACCTAGGGCTTCGGCGCGCGCGTGGGCGTAGCGCAGCATGCCCGCGCCGACATCCACGGCGTGAACCTCGGCCTTCGGGAACGCCAGAGCCCAGGGTGTCGAGGACGAACCCGCAGAGCAGGCGAAGTCGAGGATTTTCGTCGGCGTGAAGCCGGGGAAGCGTTCCTTGAGGAAGCGCTGGATCACCTCGGCCTTGCTCTCCATGGTGCCGATGCCGCCGCCCATGGAGTACAGGTTACCGCCGCCCTCATAGAACGCGCCCGCCAGCACATCGTTCGTGCCGTAGTCGGCGGCGTAGTTGACGGGCTGCAGGTGGATGTTGACCTCCTTGATGCCACGCGGCGGATCGAACTTCGGATCCAAGCTCAGCGAGCCCTTGCGCCCCTTGGCGTTATGCAGTGTGTCGTAGGTCTGCTCCAGGCGGTCTTTCTGGCGGTAGATCGGGTCGGCGATGGAATCCCACATCAACTCTTGGGCGTCGCGGTTGATGGCCGAAAACATCAGGTACGTGGGCTCCTGGTACATGACCTCGCCGATTTCGTGGCGGTCGGCGGGCGGGCGGCCATGAGCCTTCTCGAACTTCGGCTTGGCCAGCTTCTCGTAGATGGTTTTATTCGCCGGGCGGATGCGCCGCCCGACGTGGTGCTTGAGGTGCAGCACGAACATCTGCCGCGCGCGCTCGTCGTGGTTGGGCTGGGCGAGCATGTCGTGAACGGGATTGCGGGCCATGGCGATTCTCTCCGATGAGGCGCGGAGTTTACCCCACGCGCTCCGGCGTTCAAAGCGCCCCAGGGAGATGACGCATTTGGAATATAAAGGCTTACGCGGCACGTTTGGATAGCCGCGCCAGAGACTTGATCGTGCGCCCGGCGCGCTTTTCGGCCACGCGCAGATCATGGATTTGTTGCAGATTCAGCCAGAACTGCGCCGACATGCCGAAATAATGCCCCAGGCGCAGCGCCGTGTCGGCGGTGACGGCGCGCCGGCCCTTCATGATGCCGGTGACGCGGTTGGCGGGCACCTTGATGGCGCGCGCCAACTCCCGCGCCGACAAATTCAAATCGGTCAAGGCGTCGGTCAGGTGCTCGCCGGGATGAATGGGGGTGCGGGGCATTGAAACTCCTAGTGATAGTCAACGATTTCGACTTTGCTTGGGCCGGGCGCGCCGGACGTCCACTCGAAGCACACGCGCCACTGATCGTTGATAAGTACGCTGTACTGGCCCGCCCCCGGTCGCCCTTCAACTTCTCCAGCCGCATGCCGGGAAAACTCAACAGATCGGTCAACGACGTGGCGGCGTCGATCCGGTCCAGCACCTTCTCGGCCTGCCGCCGGAACGGCTCGAAGCTCTTGACCCGTTCGCCGTCGGCGAACCGCGCGGTTCGGTTATCGCGATAGCCGCGTATCATACGGCAGTATAAGCCGAAGTCGGTGTTACGTCAAACGTAACGGGTGGGTGTCAACTCTTATCGCACACCCGCGAGCCCATCATCACGCCCGGCTGCACGCCCGCGCGCAACGTGAAGCCCGCGTCCTGCAATTTCTTCTCGACGTTGCAGGTGACGAATTCGTGGGCGTAGGGCTCGCCGTTGTCCGCCGCGTCCATCAGGCCCACGAGCCCGGAGTAGCCGGGCTTGCCCGGCTCGGCCGAGGCGAAGTCCCAGACCACGAACGTTCCACCCGGGCGCAGCACGCGGTGGACTTCCTTCAGCGTCTTGTCGAGCACGGGGATGGGAATTTCGTGGAACAAAATATGTTCAAACACCAGGTCGAAATGCCCGTCGGGGAAGTCCAGCGTTTCGCTGGGCATCTGGGCGAAGTGCACGGCCATGTTCTGCTCGCTCGCGCGCCAGTGGCCGTAGCGGATCATCGGCGCGCTGATGTCGGTGGCGATCACCTCGGCGTCGGGATGCAACCGCTTCATCTCCACCGCCATTTGCCCGATGCCGCAGCCGATCTCGAGGATGCGTCGTACTATGCCGTCCTTCGGGGGCGGCGTCTGCTGGGCGAGGCGCTTGTGCAGCGCGTCGTCGGAATTCTCACCGCCGTAAAAAATGCTAGTGCCGTAGTCGTAGTACATGCCCGCCAGCGGATGGCCGACGTAGCCGCCCGGCTGGATGTGGATGTGAACCTTGGCGTACTCCGGATAGATGAAATCCTTGTCGTAGGTCAGCGTGCCGGGCCCGCGCGCCTCGGCGTCGTCGAGTTTGCGCAGATATTCCGCCTCGCGTTGGGCATAAGACTCCACGATGCGCTGCTTGTAGATCTCCTGCGCGCTGCGCTTCACCCGCAGGAAGGTCGAGAGATACGTGTCCTCGGCGATGACGGCGCGCGCTTTCGCCACGCCCTCGGCCGTGTGCGCGATGCCCACGCCCGCCTGTTTCATCAACGCGTTGCCGCGCTCGCTCATCTGTTTCCAGTAGGCGTGCAGCAGATGATTGCGCGCATCGCTCATGAAGTCGTTGTAGACCTCGTCCGCGCGCGCCGTCAGGGCGGGCACGCGGCCCAGCTTGCCGCGGTCGATGATCGAATTGCTGATGGGCATGGACGAGACTCTCCAAGCTGTGAACGTGAGCAATCTTAGCCGGTCGGGCCCGCAAAAACAGCCTTGAACCGGCCCGGGTCGTGCGGCCATGCTCGGCGTATGACCATGGCCCTGAATCGTCGCCGCTTCGTCGCTACAGCCGCGCTGGCCGCCTCGTCATTGGCAGCGGGCGCGCCCGCCCTGGTGCGCGCACAGGACGCCAAGAACGTGCTGCGCATCGCGCTGGCGGGCTTTCCCACACAGAAGGGCAATGCCTACGGTAACATCCAAACGCCTTCGATCATCGTCACCAGCGCTTTTTTCGACGGCCTGACGCGGCTCAAGCCCGACGGCAACGTCGTGCCCGCCCTGGCGGCGTCGTGGGAGCAGCGCGATGCGCTGACCTGGCGATTCAGCCTGCGCCGGGACATCGTTTTTTCCAACGGTAGGCCCTTCACCGCCGACGCCGTGGTCCATGCGGTGACCTATGTGGCCAACCCGGGGCCCGCCAACGAGGGCGTGCGCCGCGACATGACCTTCCTGGCCGGGGCCAAGGCGGTGGACAAGCACACCGTCGATGTCAGCACCAAAATTCCCATGCCGCTGCTGCCGCGCAATCTCGCGGTGCTGCTGATCGTCGAGCCCGAGGCGTGGAACGCCATGGGCGTGGCGGCGTTCTCGGAAAATCCGGTCGGCACCGGGCCGATGATCGCCCAAGGCTGGGACCCGGGGCGGATTTCGCTGCGCGCGAACAACACCTCCTGGCGCAAGCCGGCCATCGACGGCGTGGAATTTCTGTTGGTGGCCGACGTGCCCGCGCGCATCCAGGCGATGCTCTCAGGACGCCTCGACGTGGTCTATCAGTTACCGCCCGAGGACTTCGCGCTGGTGACCGACGCGGGCGGCTCGATCATCACCATCACCGATGGCGCGGCCATGGCGATTTATTTCAACTTTGGTGCGGGACGGACCACGCCGCTGAACGATCTGCGCGTGCGCCGTGCGCTCAACATGGCCGTGGACCGCCAGACCATCATCGACGTGCTGCTGGCCGGCCGCACGCAGCTCTCTGCCCAGCCCGCGGTGCCCGAGGCCTTCGGGTTCGACCCGTCGATCACGCCCTACCCGTATGACCCGGCGGCGGCGAAGTCGCTGTTGGCCGAGGCGGGATACGCGGGCGGGTTTCCCATCACCTTCGCCACGTCGGGCGGCGGGGTGAACAGTTTTCTGATCGTGCAAAGAATCGCCGACGACCTTGCCCGCGTCGGCGTCAAAGTCGAAGTGCGCACCAAACCCAGCACGCAATATCTGCTCGACTTCGTGCAGGGTCGCTATGACACCGATGCGTTCACGTTACAGTTCGGTGCCTATCCGTCGCTTGATGCCATTCAAATGACCACCACCGCGTCGTGCCGCAAGACCAACCCGTGGTACTGCGACCCGGCCATCCAGCCGGTGATCGACGCGGCGTGGAGCGAGGCCGACCCGGCGAAAGCCCTGGCCCTTCGCCACCAGGTGATGCGTCACTACCACGACCAGGCCCCGGCGATCTTCATGTACGACAACGTCGCCTTCATCGGTTTAAGCCCGCGCACCTCGGGCTACGACAATGCCTTCGGCTCGATCGCGTATGAGAATGTCAGGTTGAAATAGCGCCATGCGTGCCATAACAAGGCCTGTTTTCGAATAACAGACTTTGTTATTATCCGGATAGTCAGCCGCGAGACCCCCCCCATGAACATCAGCTTGACACCTCAACTTGAGAAATTCGTCCGCAGCCAGGTTGCGTCCGGGCGCTACAATAACGCCAGCGAAGTTCTGCGCGAAGCCGTCCGCCGCCTGATCCACGACGATGAGGAGCGCCGCGCGAAGCTGAGAAATCTCCGCGACATGGGGGAGGTGGGGGAACGCGACATCGCCATGGGCCGCGCAACGACGATCCGGACCTCCAAAGACCTCGACAAGTTCTTCAAGGCGCTGTGATCGCCGCCGGCGGACTTTGATGAAAAAACGCCTTGTCATCGCGGCGCGGGCTAAGGGCGACCTAGCCGCGATCTCAAAGTATACACGCAAGACCTGGGGCGAGCGGCAACGACGAGCCTACATGACAGATCTCAAAGCCTGCCTTGGCGCTCTGAGCCTCATGTCCGGACTGGGCCGCGCGCGCGACGAGCTCAAACCCGGTTGGCGGACCCTGCCGTGCGGTAGCCACGTCATTCTCTACAAGGATTCGCCCGAGCGCATCGACATTCTGCGCATATTTCACGGCAGTCAGGACATTACCGCCGCTGGGGTGTGAGCGTCAAAATAGCGCCACGCGCCCCACCGCCACGTCGGCGTCGAAGTCGCGCATCCAGCCCAGCACGGCCACGCGCTGGAGGCCTTTTAAGTTCAGCGGCGCGGTCAGGCCGTGGGGCGCAAACGCGCTCCAGGGCAGGCGGATGGTCTGCCATTCGGGTTTGGACTGAAACGTGGCGCGGTACGACTGCTCGTACCAGCGCACGTCGGTGGTGCGGATGTGGCAGTTGTACTCTTCGCCGTTGCCCCACACGTCCAGTTCGAAGCCCTGGTAGTCCGACGCGTTCAGCGGCACGCCGCCGGGCTCCAGGTCCAAGGCCAACTGAATGAAGCCGCCGCCGTTGGTGTTCACCCGGCCCGACAGGCGCAGGCACGTCCGGTCGAGAATCACGTCAGGTCGCGCCCCGCCGGTGGAGCGTCCGCCCATCACCTGATCGGTGAAGCCCGCCCAGCGCGTGCCCAATTTTGAGCGGCCCGGTTCGCCGCTCATGTCGTCCAGGATCATGGGCGCGGGCACGGTTGCCCGGGCGCGGGGAACAAACGGAAGAATAGCGGCGGTCGCGGACATGATCTTGAGCGTCCTGCGCCGCCCCAGGGTTGCGGCCATGGGCGGCTCCTCATTTGCAGTATGTGTATTATCTACGTTTATTTTGAGTGCTTAGATGACAAGCCGGCGTTCACGGTGTCTTGTGTTGAGCCTTTCGCGGCCCGCTGTTGTATGAAGGCTCATGAACGGTCGTTTCGCCAATATACTCATGCCGCTCATGGTCTTAGCCGCCTTCATCGTGGCGGCCGAGGCCCGGGCGCAGCCGGAGTTTCAGCTGCGCGGTCTCTTGGACCTGCGTCTGGCATTCACCGACGAGGCGCGCTCCTGGCAGGAGCGCGGCCTGGGCAAGACGCGCTTCGGGGCCGATGCGTCCGGCGAGGGCCGCACCCTGTTGCGCGCCGAAGCCGCTGCTGTGGCCCAGGCGCGCCTGGCCTGGGACCTCACGGCCGTGGCCCACCTCGCGGCGGACACGCAGCAGCGCCAGGCCCTCGACGTGGTCGAGGCCTTTGTGGCCTACAAGCCGGCACCTACGTCCATGATCCGCTTTCGGGCCAAGGTCGGCGCGTTCTTTCCGCCAGTGTCGCTGGAAAACACCAGTTTGGCCTGGACCAGCCCGTTCACCATCAGTTCCTCGGCCATCAACACCTGGGTCGGCGAGGAACTACGCACCATCGGCGCGGAAGGCACGGCCGCCGCGGCCTTCGACACCGGCGAGGCGTCGCTGACGGCCGCCGTGTTCGGCTTCAACGATCCGGTGGGTTCGCTGCTGGCCTGGCGCGGCTGGGCGGTCCACGACCGCGAGGGCGGCCTGCTGGAGCATCTGCCGCTGCCGCGCCTGCCGGGTTTTGAACTCAACGGTTCGGCACCCGGTCAGGCCGATGCGGTGCGTCCCTACGTCGAGTTGGACGACCGGCCGGGCTACTACGTCGGCGCATCGTGGGCGGGTGACAATGGGCTCAAGCTGCGCGCGCTGTGGTACGACAACCGCGCGCCGGCGCGGTTTTTCATCAATCAACAATATGATTGGCGCACGCAGTTCGCTGCCTTGGGCGCGGCGTATTCGCTCGGCGACGATACAGAGTTCGTCGCCCAGGCCATGACCGGAAACACGAAAATGGCGGTGTTCCCGACGTTCACCGTGGTCGACGCCGATTTCGCCTCGGTCTCGGCGCTGGCCTCGCGCGCCTGGGGGCGTCATCGGCTGGCCGCGCGGCTGGAGTATTTCGAGGTCACCGACCGCGACTTTACCGGCGACGATCCCAACGGCGAACGCGGCCGCGCCGCCACGCTGGCCTATGTGTACCGCCCCGACGATGATAGGCGCATCACCCTCGAGCTGCTCAACGTGCGCTCGACGCGGCCTGCGCGGGCGAACTTAAGGCTCCCCGCGCGCGCGAATGAAACGTTGATCCAGCTCAGCTACCGGCGGTTCTTTTCGGTGCGCTGAGGCCGCCTCATTCAAGAAGGAATACATCATGTCCCGCCTCGCGCCGCTGTCGCTCGACCAACTCCCGCCCGACCTGCGCGCCGTCATGGCCGAGGGCGAGAAGAAGATGGGCTTTCGTGCCAACGACGGGCTGACCATGGCGCGCCTGCCCGCCATGTTGAAGGCGTTGTCGCAGATGGCGTGGTCGGTCTACGGGCCCGAGGGCCGCACGCCCTTGGAACTGCGCAAGCTGGTCGCGTTCATCACCAGCACGGCGGCCGGGTGCATGTACTGCCGCGCGCACACCGCGCACGGGGCGTTCCGCGCGGGCGTTGCGCCCGACAAGCTGGCGGCGGCCTGGGACTTTGAAACAAGCCCGCTGTTCAGCGCGTCTGAGCGCGCGGCCTTGCGGTTGGCCCAAGGGGCGGGTCACGCGCCGGTCGCGGTGGACGACGGCCACTTCGCGGAGCTGCGCAAGCACTTCGACGACGATCAGATCGCCGAACTGGTGGGCGTCATCGCGCTGTTCGGGTTCCTCAACAAGTGGAACGCCGTGATCGGCACCGACGTAGAAGATGCCCCCGGCGGCTTTGTGCGCGATCATTTGGGCGATGGCGCGTCTGCGGGCCGTCGATCCTCGTCCGGATGAGAACCGACCCCGCCATGAGCCACGCCGCCGACATCGCGCGCGCCATGGCCCTGCACGGCGCCGGGCAGCCCGCCGCCGCCGCCGCGCTGTACCGCGAAGTTCTGGCCGCCGATCCCGGCCATTTCGACGCGCTGCATCTGCTGGGCGTGGCCGTGATGGCCCAAGGGCAGGCGGCCGAGGCGCTGGCGCTGATCGACCGGGCGCTGGCGGTCCACGACGACGATGCCGCCGCGCACTGCAACCGCGCCGTCGTGTTGGCCTTGCTTGGCCGCCACGCCGACGCCGCCGAGAGTGCCGCGCGCGCCACGGCTTTGAAGCCCGATTTCGCGTCCGCGCACTTCCAGCACGGCAACGCGCTGAAAAAAATCGAGCAGCCCGGCGCAGCGCTAGAGGCCTACTCCCGCGCCTTGGAGTGCGATCCCGCCCACGTCGAGGCGCGCGTCAACCGCGCCGTGCTGCTGAGCGGCCAGGGCCGCCATGCCGAGGCCCTGGCGGATGCGGAATTCGCGGTCGCGCGCGCCCACGACAACGCCCACGCACATTACAACTGCGGCTTCGTGCTGATGCGCTGCGGCGAAACCGCCCGCGCCTTGACGGCGTTCCGGCGCGCCGTGGCGTTGCAGCCCGACCTGGCCGAGGCGCAGTTCGGCGTGGCGGAATGTCTACTGAGCCACGGCGATTTCACGTCCGGCTGGCCGCAGTTCGAGTGGCGGCTGCGGTTTCCGCCGCTCTCGACCTTGGCCGGGCGCTTCACCCAGCCGCGCTGGGACGGCAAGGCGGACATTTCGGGCAAAACAATTCTGCTCACCGCCGAGCAGGGCTTCGGCGACGTGGTGCAGTTCTGCCGTTACGCGCACATCGTCCGCCGTCGCGGTGCGCGCGTGATGCTCGAGGTTCATGCGCCGCTGGTGCGTCTGCTGTCGCAAAGTTTTGCCGACATGCCGGTGATCGCCCACGGCGCGCCGCTGCCGCCCTTCGACGTCCATTGCCCGTTGATGAGCCTGCCGTTTGTGTTGGGCGCAGCGGAGATTCCCGCCGACGTGCCTTATCTGACCGCCGATCCTGTCCGCATTGCGGCATGGCGCGAACGCTTCGGCGCGTCGGCGCTGAATGTCGGCGTGGCCTGGGCCGGGCGCGCGACGCACCAGAACGACGCCAACCGCAGCGCCACGTTGTTTGCATTCAAACCCTTGAACCTGCCTGGTGTGCGGCTGGTGGCCTTGCAGCCCGCGCTGACGCCCGCCGAACAAAACTTCGCCGCGGGATTGCCGGGATTTGTGCATGTGGGCGATGCGCGCAACGATTTCGCCGAGGTCGCAGCCCAGGTCGCCGCGCTCGACGCCGTGGTGACGGTCGATACCGTCTTTGCCCACATCGCCGGGGCCTTGGGCAAGCCCGTGTTCATCGTGCTGTCGCGCGCGTCCGACTGGCGCTGGCTGCAGCACCGCGCCGACAGCGCGTGGTATCCCACCGCGCGGCTGTTGCGTCAGGACACGCTGGGCGACTGGTCCGCGCCGCTGATGGGTGCGGCAAAGGCGCTCAGGGAGATGGGAAAATAAACACGAACGTCATCGCCCGGTTTAACCGGGCAATCCATCGTTCAATACCCACCTGGAGTTTGTTGTGCGATGGACCCCCCGAATAAATCGGGGGGTGACGACGTAAAGTTATGTCCTTACTTCATCGCCGTTTTCAGCATCGCATCGAGCTTGTCCAAGAATCCGGTGGTGGTCATCCACGGCTGGTCGGGGCCGACGAGAATGGCCAAGTCTTTGGTCATGAAGCCCTGCTCGACCGCCTGGATGCAGATCTTCTCCAAGGTCGCTGCGAAGTTCACCACGTCGGGCGTGTTGTCGAACTGGCCGCGGTACTTCAGGCCTTGCGTCCAGGCGAAGATGCTGGCGATCGGGTTGGTCGAGGTCTCCTTGCCCTGCTGGTGCAGGCGGTAGTGACGCGTCACCGTGCCGTGCGCGGCTTCGGCTTCCACCGTCTTGCCGTCGGCGGTCAACAACACCGAGGTCATCAGGCCCAGCGAGCCGAAGCCCTGCGCCACGGTGTCGGACTGCACGTCGCCGTCGTAGTTCTTGCAGGCCCAGACGAAGCCGCCCGACCACTTCAGCGCCGAGGCCACCATGTCGTCGATCAGGCGGTGCTCATAGACGATCTTCTTGGCGGCGTATTTGTCCTTGTAGTGCTGGTCGAAGACGGCCTGGAAAATGTCCTTGAAGCGGCCGTCGTAGGCTTTCAGAATCGTGTTCTTGCTCGACAGGTACAACGGCCAGCCGCGCGTCAGTGCGTAGTTGAAGCAGCTGTGCGCGAAGTCGGTGATGCTGTCGTCGAGATTGTACATGCCCATGGCCACGCCGGCCCCGGGGAAGTCGTAGACCTCGTAGTTGGTCGGTGCGCCGCCGTCGGCGGGCGTGAAGGTCATGGTCAGCTTGCCCTTGCCGGGCACCTTAAAATCCGTCGCCTTGTACTGGTCGCCGAAGCCGTGACGCCCAATCACAATCGGCTGCGTCCAGCTGGGCACCAGGCGCGGCACGTTCTTGCAGATGATCGGCTCACGGAAGATGGTGCCGCCCAAAATGTTGCGGATGGTGCCGTTGGGCGACTTCCACATCTTCTTCAGCTTGAACTCCTTCACCCGCTGCTCGTCCGGGGTGATGGTGGCGCACTTCACGCCCACGCCGTACTGCTTGATGGCGTTGGCGGCGTCGATGGTGATCTTGTCGTCGGTGGCGTCGCGGCTTTCCACGCCCAGGTCGTAATACTTGATGTCGATGTCGAGGTAGGGGTTGATCAGCTTGTCCTTGATGAACTGCCAGATGATGCGCGTCATCTCGTCGCCGTCGAGGTCGACGACCGGCGTTTTAACCTTGATTTTAGCCATGTGGATGCATCCCCTATGTCGAATAGGGGCGGACCTTAGCTAGGGGCTGAAAGCAGGGCAAGCCGCCTTATAAATCACCTTCATTCCCCGGCATGACGCCTAGTTTTTCTTGGCGAGCATAGCGAGCTTAGAAAAGCTCGCGCACAGTCCGGGGAATCCAGGGTAAATTGAACCAACCGTGGTCGTGGCCCTGGATCCCCGGGTCCGCGAAGGCGCGGCCCGAGGATGACTATTACGGAGTCACATACTCGAATATCTCCACGCGAATCCCGTTGGGGTCCAGCACCGCCATGGTGCGTGACTGGCCGGTGCCGCTGAGCTGCAGCTTGGAGACCACGCAATAGCCCCCGGCGGCGATCTTCGCGGCCACCGTATCCAGGCCCTCGACCTGCTGCGACAAGATCACCTGGCCGATGCGCGTGGTGCGGGCCGCGCAAGGCTCGGCGGGCTTGGGCGCGGGCGTGCGGGACAAGGGCTGCGACATCGACAGTTCGCTCGCCGCGAAGGGGTGGTTGGTCATGGCTGCGTTGGGCGACAGGTAGACGATGCGAAAAGCCGTGACGTCCGCGAAGCCCACGGTCTCGATGGACACCGGGTTGGTGACCACGCGGTCCACGCGCATGCTGTAGCCCAGAATGTCGCGGTAGAACGCCAACGACTCATCCATGTCGCGCACGACCAGCGCCGCCGTGCGCAAACCCCCGCGCACCTCGTCGGCGGCGTGGGCGAAGAGCAGAAAAATCAAAAATACGTTACGCATGACAATTCCCAAGTCGTATGTTGACATTTGTATGTACAAATGTACACATATAGCCATGCCGGTTCTCGGGGCAGTCGGTTTCGATTGGGACCATGGCAATCTCGCCAAGTGCCAAAAACATGGCCTCGCCGTGGACGACATCGAGTCCGTGTTTAAGGGCGATGTTTGGCTCGGCGTCGATCGCAAGCATTCCATGGCCGAGGCGCGGTTCGTGGCCGTTGGCTCCGGCCTAGGCATCAGACCGATCTATGTCGTCTTTACATTGCGTCAACGTGGCACTCGCCTTTTGGTCCGGCCCGTAACTGCGCGGTACATGCATCGCAAGGAGATTGAGCGTTATGAAAAAGAAGCTGCGGAAGATTCCGAAAATGGAAACCGATGAGGATGCCGAAGCCTTTCTCGCCCAGGACTTGTCTGATCTCGATTGGAGCCAATTCAAGAAGGTGCGCTTCGAGTTCATCGCGAAGACCGCGCGCGTGAACATGCGCCTGCCGGAATCGCTGCTCGAAGCAGTGAAAAAGAGCGCAGCACGACAAAAAATGCCCTATCAACGGTTCATCCGACAGGCGCTAGAGACTGCTTTGCAAAGAGACAAGTGATTGTTGAATGAGCAAGCATGAAACGCCCATGACTTTGGCGTTTTGGGAGCACTGTGCTCCTGGTGCGCTCTTTGAGGAATTTCAGCTTGTACGAAAAGGCAAAAATCAGGCGAATCGCTTTGTCGATGCCATCATCCTGCCTCACCGCGCCAAAAAACGGCACCTGCGTTCTGAATACGAGGACATCGCCGGAAAGGATGTCATTGTTATTCAAGCCAAAGCAAATCGTCTGGGAATGTATTTGATGGGGCAGGGATTATTTTCTGCAGCGCTCGTTCGACAACTCGGAGTTAAGTCCGTCAGATCAATCATTCTGTGCACAAAGTCAGATGATGCGCTGAAGCCGCTACTCGATAAATTTCCCGAGGTGGAAGTTTGGACTGTTGATATTGGTTTGGAAAACGCAATCCCAATCCGAGTCGAGTGAAGGAGAGACTCACACCTTAAACACCACCGCCGGTTTGGGCGCGGTCAGTTCCACCTTGATGTGCGGGAGCACCGAATGGGCGCCCCCGCATCGTCAATGCCAATTTAGCAGCTTAACGCCTTGGCAGCTGCATGCCGCGCCCGTCGGGTGTCGTGTCTTCAGTGTGGCCCGTGGTCGAGGCGGGCCAATGGGCCTGCACGATGCCCATCATCTCCTTGCCGTAAGGTCCGGCGAAGTCCGCGCCCAGTTCCGTCAGCATGTTCAGCCAGCTCACGGGCACGGCTCCGGCGGCGGCCAACCGCATGATGGCGGCGTCTTCGGCCAGCTTGCTGTTGGTGCTTGAAGCGTCCACGACCACATAAACCCGATAACCGTTACGCAACAGGTCGAGCGCGGTGTGAAGCGTGCAGTTGTCGATCGAGATGCCGCCGATGATGACGTTTTTCCGGCCGGTCTTCTTCAGCCAGGCGGCGAAATCCGCCGTGTAGCCAGTCGGCGTGGAACGCGGGAAAGTCTGGGCCCCCTTGCCGATCAGCGCTTTGATTTCGGGAAGAAACGTTCCGTAGTAGTCGTTCTCCTCGCCTAGAACCGCCGTAGGCAGGCCGAACACGAGGCTGAACTTGGCGAAGGCTTCGATATTGTTGCGGTATTGCTGTCCCGGGATCGTGGTCATCAAGTTGTCGAGGCCCGTCACGTAGTCGACGTAGACGACAACGGAATTTTCAGGCGTCACTTTGGCCAGTGCGGCATTTCGGGCGGCATCTTGGGCCTGCGCTGTTGAGTGCGCGGCGGTGAACAGCATGAAAGAAACGAAAAGGGTGGATAAGCGGCGCGACGTGACGGCGGGCATGGGGCTCTCCTGATGTGAAATCGCGGCGACTTAGCGTCTCGACGCCGCGCCTACCGCAATAGGGGGCCTCGCGCGCCCGGCGCTTCCATGAACCTGCCGTGATTTTTCACAATCCTGCTCTTTAGCCGTCTGTCTCGCATTGGTAACCTCTTTCTTCAGGAACCTCGGAGGATTCATGACCGGAGATGGTGCGGCGCAATACGCCGATGCGTACGAAGACGCCGGCCCGCATCAGGTCCGGAAGGTCGACGTCAGGCTGTTGGCGTCGCGCCGCGCCGGCATCGTGCGCGTGTCTCACGGCGGCGGCGCGTTTTCGGACTCGGCGGGTGACGCCTACCTGCTGACCACGCCATTGATGGGCGCGCCGCATGTGGAATGCAGCTACGCGGGATACGACGTGCGGACGCGGACCTATCCCGGCGACTTCCTGTTCCAGCCCCTTCAGAGCGGAGCGCACGGCTTCGCGCAGGACAAGGTCGAGATTCAAATGATGCCGCTCGACGGCGTGTGGGTCCGGGAACTCTGGGCCGAGACGGCGCGGTCGGGAGCCCCGGACATCGAGCCCGTGGCAGCGCGGACTTGGCGCGACCCGCTGATCTTCAACCTGATCGAGCGGGTATGGGCGAAGATCGGTGAGGACGGAGACGCCGCCCAGGCCTGGGTCGATGCGGCCGTCATGCTGATCGTCAAAACGCTGGTTGATCGGATGCAGCGCCCCGCCAGGCCGCCGAGCACGGTCGCGACTTTAAGCGTGCGTCAGATGGAACGCATCCACGCGTTGGTTCATGACCGGCTGGGAGAGCCGTTGGGCGTGCCGGAAATGGCCGCCGCCGCCAACCTCTCGTTGTTTCATTTCATGCGCACTTTCAAGCGGACGCGCGGTCAGACGCCGCATCAGTATTTGACGATGTGCCGCATCAATCGCGCCCGTGAACTCCTGCGAGGCGGGCAGATCTCGCTGGCGGAAATCGCCTATCAGACAGGATTTTCCAGCCAGTCCCATATGACGACGCGGTTTCAGCGCGCGCTCGGCGTCACGCCAGGCATGCTGCGCCGTATGGGTTGAGCGCCGCGCCGCCTAGACTTTGAAAACCACCGCCGGTTTGGGCGCGGTCAGTTCCGCCTCGATGTGCGGGATCACGTCCGCGACGCGCGTCACGAAGTCCACCAGATGAGAGTGCCCCGGGTGGGCGAAGCCGCGGTCGATGATGGTGTCCAATAAACCTTTCATGTGGCTCCAGTAGCCCGCGACATTGAGCACCACGATGGGCTTGTTGTGGCGGTGGAGTTGCCGCCAGGTGATGATCTCGAAAAATTCGTCCAGCGTGCCGATGCCGCCGGGCAGAATACAGAATGCATCGCTGCGCTCGAACATGATGCGCTTGCGTGTGTGCATGTCGGGCACCACCACCATTTCGTGCGCGCGTGGATGCGCCAGCTCTTTGTCGCGCAGGAATTCGGGGATCACACCGACCACCTGGCCGCCGCCGGCCAGCACCGCGTCGGCGCACGCCCCCATCAGGCCCACTTTGCCGCCGCCGAAGACCAGCGCCGTCTTGTTGGCCGCCATCGCCGCGCCCAACGCGCTCGCGGCCCCACGGAAATCAGGGTTATCACCGAATTGTGACCCGCAGAACACGCACAAAGCGCCGAGTTTGGAGGAGGGGGCCATGAAACCGCCGCGAAACCAAAATGAAGATGTGATGCGTAGGAAATGAACGAACGCGGTACCATGCTTGCGTCCGTGTCGGCTTCTTTGTACTGGTTTCAGGCGAATTCACAACCCGGCGGCGCAGCGCAGCTGCATCGCCCAACAACAAACGCCCCGTCCAAACCCGGACTTCCTTCCATCCCTTTCGGAGGCTTTTATAATGACTCGTATGTTGCGTGTTCTGGGCGGCGTCGCCCTGGCGGCCGTGCTGGCGGCTCCGGCCTTTGCTGCGGAAAACAAAGACATCATCGACTACCGCATCAATCTCATGAAAACCCTGGGCGAGCAGTCCTCGGCCATGGGCAAGATCGCGCAGGGCAAGGTGGACTATAAGGACAACCTGGCCATCCACGCCGAAACCATCGCCAACACCGTGAAGGCCGCGCGCGTCGCGTTCCAGGCCAAGGTCGTGGGCGGCACCGCCACCGCGGCCGTGTGGGACAACTGGAAGGACTTCGATGCGCGCTTCGCCGCACTCGAAGCCGCCGCCACCGACGTCGCAACCACCGCCAAGACCGGCGGCATGGACGCCGCCAAGGGCAAGCTCGCGGGCCTGTTCACCTGCAAGTCCTGCCACGACGTCTACCGCACGAAGAATTAGTTTCTTCTCGGTGCGACCAACAAAAACGCCCGCAGGTTTTGCGGGCGTTTTTATTTTTGCGCTCAGAGCGCGGTGAACCTGAGCCGCAATGCGTTGGCGATGACGCTGACCGAGGACAGCGCCATGGCCGCCGCGGCGACAATCGGTGAGAGCAACAGGCCGAACATCGGATAGAGCACGCCCGCCGCCACCGGCACGCCGGCGGCGTTGTAGGCGAAGGCGAAGAACAGATTTTGCCGGATATTGCCCATCACCGCGCGCGAGAGTTTGCGTGCCCGCACGATGCCGCGCAGGTCGCCCTTCAATAAAGTAACCCCCGCGCTCTCCATGGCCACGTCGGTGCCCGTGCCCATGGCGATGCCGACATCAGCCGCCGACAACGCGGGGGCGTCGTTGACGCCGTCGCCCGCCATAGCCACCACCCGGCCGTCGCGCTTGAGGCGGTTCACCACCGCGCTCTTCTGCTCGGGCAGCACTTCGGCCTCGACCTCGGTGATGCCCAAGGTTCTCGCGATCGCCTCGGCCGTGGTGCGGTGATCGCCCGTCAGCATGACCACGCGCACGCCCTCGGCGCGCAACGCCGCCAGGGCCTCGGCGGTCGTGGCCTTGATCGGATCGGCGACGGCCAACGCGCCCGCGGCCCGGCCGTCGACGCCGACATAAATCGCGGTCGCACCCTCGCGCCTGAACATCTCGGCAGCAGAGCGCAGGGCCGACACGTCGACGCCCGCCGCCGCCAGGAATGACTCTTGCCCGATGACCACGCGCCGCCCGCCGACCGCGCCTTGCGCGCCCTTGCCGGTGGGCGAGTCAAAGTCGGTTACGGCGTCGATTCTCAGTCCGCGCGCGGTGGCTGCGCGCAAGACGGCCAAGGCCAGCGGATGCTCGCTGGCGCGTTCCACGGCGGCGGCCAGGGCCAGCACCTCATCCTCGGTGAAACCGTTCGCGGTGGTGATGCCCGTCACGGTGGGCGCGCCTTCGGTCAGCGTGCCGGTCTTGTCGACGACCAGCGTGTCCACCTTCTCCAGACGTTCCAGCGCCTCGGCACTTTTGATCAGCACGCCGGCTTGGGCGCCGCGCCCGACGCCCACCATGATCGACATGGGCGTGGCCAGGCCCAGCGCGCACGGACAGGCGATGATCAGCACCGCCACGGCGGCCACCAGGCCGTTGGCATAGCCCGGTTCGGGTCCGACCGCCGCCCAGGCGGCGAACGCCAGTCCCGCCACGGCCAGGACGAGGGGCACGAACCACGCCGAGACCCGGTCGGCCAACCGCTGCACCGGCGCGCGGCTGCGCTGGGCCTCGGCCACCATCTGCACGATGCGCGCCAGCATGGTGTCGCGCCCGACCTTCTCCGCGCGCATGATCAGCGCGCCGGTCTGGTTGAGCGTGCCGCCGATCAGGCCGTCGCCCGCGGCCTTGGCCACCGGCAGCGATTCGCCCGTGACCATGCTTTCATCCACCGCCGAGCGCCCGTCTTCGACGCGCCCGTCCACCGGCACCTTGTCGCCAGGGCGGATGCGCAAGTTGTCGCCGGGCATCACCTGATCCAACGGCACCTCGGCGTCGGACCCATCCGGGCCGATGCGCCGCGCCGTGGCGGGCGCAAGCTTCAGCAGCGCCTTGATCGCGCCCGAGGTACGCTCGCGCGCGCGCAGTTCCAGCACCTGGCCCAGCAGCACCAACACCGTGATCACGGCTGCGGCTTCGAAATACACCGCCACCGTGCCGTCGGCCGCGCGGAAGGCGGGCGGGAACAACTCCGGCGCTGCCACGGCCGTCACGCTGGCGATCCACGCCGCCCCGGTGCCCAGCGCGATCAGGGTGAACATGTTGAGCGCGCGGTTGCGCACCGACTGCGCGCCGCGCACGAAGAACGGCCAGCCCGCCCACAGCACCACGGGCGTGGCCAACAGCAATTGCAGCCATCCGCCCAGGCCGTGCGGCACGAGGTGTGCGAGGCCCGGCAGATGGCCGGCCATTTCGAGCGCGACGACGGGCAGGGCCAGCGCCAGCCCGATCCAAAACCGCCGCGTCATGTCGGCCAGCTCGGGGTTGGGCGCGTCCTCGGCCGTGATCTCGGCGGGCTCCAGCGCCATGCCGCAGATGGGGCACGACCCGGGGCCGACCTGACGCACCTCGGGGTGCATCGGGCAGGTGTAGATGGCGTCAGCCTTCACCGGCGCGGCGGGCTTGGGCGTCAGATAGGTCGCGGGCGCGGCGATGAACTTCTCGCGGCAGCGACCCGAACAGAAAAAGTATGCCTTGCCCTCGTATTCGGCGCGGTGCTTGGCCGTGGCCGGATCGACGCTCATGCCGCAGACCGGGTCCTTCTCCTGGGCGGCGGCAGGGGCGTGGTGGTGGTTGCAGTGGGGCCCATGATGATGAGCGTGCTGATGGGCCTGGTGGTGGTCGGTGGTCATGATGGTGTCTCCAACTCATACCCATGGGGGGTATATCTGGGCTTGCGTCATATACCCCCTTAGGGTATACGTCAAGCATGGAAAAACGCACCAAAACCGCCTGTCAAAAACGCCTCAGCCGCATCGAGGGCCAGGTGCGCGGCATCGCCCGCATGGTCGAGGAGGAGCGATACTGCATCGACGTGGTGACGCAGATCTCCGCTGTGCGCGCCGCCCTGCGCCGCGTCGAGGACGAGATCTTGCGCGACCACATCGGCCACTGCGTCGAGCATGCCGTCACCAGCGGCAATCCCGCCGAACAGCGCCGCAAGATCGCCGAATTGGTCGAGGTTCTGGGCCGCGGCGGGAATTAACCTGTCGCCATCACGGCCCAACCCGCGGCGTCTTGAACGCTCTCTATTCACGGTTCGTTACAGGGGAATAGCGATTATGACTCCCTTCTGAGTTGACGCCGTCCACCGCCGGGATTTTACTGCCTCCGGGGAAATATGGTGGGGGCAGCGTCATGGGGCGCGCGACACTCGGCTTATGGTCCATCCTCTTATGGTCCGTCCTCGGGGCGTTGGCCGCGCTTGGCGGTCCGGCGTGGTCCGCCCCGCCCATTGAGGTCTATGGCCGCGACCCCTCCGTCTCCGACGTCAAGATTTCCGCCGACGGCAACAAGATCGCCATGGCGCGCTCGACCGACGGCAAGGCCGGGCTGTTGATCCTCGACCGCGTCACCGGCAAGGCGGTCAGCTACAACCTTGGCGATCTCAAGATGCGCGACATCGCCTGGTCCAGCGCCGATCACGTGCTGGTCTATGTGTCCAAGACCACCAACATCATGGAGTTCCGTTCCTCGAAGGTGGAGTTCTGCGGCGTCTTTTCCATCAACACCGCGGGCGACCCCAAGCCCAAGCAGTTGCTGGGCATGACCAATAAACTCGCGCTGCAATCGAGCCTGTGCGACGTCGAGACCGCGCTGTGGAACGACACCGGCGACGTGCTGATGTCGGCGCGCAAGGACACCGGCGGAAAAATCACCGGCGAAGAGGTGCTCTACCGCGTCAACGGCAACACCGGCCGCGGATCGGTCATCGCCGAGGGCGGCGATCAGACGCGCTATTGGGTGGCCTCGCCCAAGGGCTACGTCGTCGCCCGCGTCGATCACCTGCAAAAGACCAACCGCTACCGTGTCATGGTACCCACGGATGAAGCGCGCTTGCGCGATTGGAAGACCGTGTTCAGCGAGGAGACCGAGGTGCCGACCTTGAGCGTCTACGGCGCCAACGCTGCCGAGGACGCGCTGATCATCGGCACCCGCCTGAAGTCCGACCGCTTCGCGTTGTTCGAGATGTCGCTGGCCGACGGCAAGATCGGCAAGCCGTTGTACGAGCCCGACGGCGTGGACATCTCCAGCGTCATCGGCGACCCCTACACCGGCGCCGTCGTCGGGGCCAACTACACCTTCGACCGCTCCGAGCAGATCTTCTTCCAGAACGACCTGCAGGCCGTGCTGGGCGCGGCGAAGGCCGCCTTGAAGGATTGGGAATCCGTGCGCCTGGTCTCGTGGGACCGCGCGCGCGAGAAATTCGTCGTCTTCGCCGCCGGCACCGCCAGCGCGGGCGACTACCTGCTGCTCGACAAGACCAAGGGCAAGCTCGAGCACCTTTCAGCGTGGCGCGAGGACATCACGCGCGCCGACATCGCCCCGGTGCGCGCATTCATGTACAAGGCCCGCGACGGCCTTCCCATCCCGGCCTATCTGACCCTGCCGCCGGGCACGCCCGCCGACGCCAAGAATTTGCCCCTGGTGGTGCACCCGCACGGCGGGCCGGCGGCGCGCGATTCGGTGCGGTTCGACTACTGGGCCCAGGCCATGGCCACGCGCGGCTACGCCGTGCTGCAGATGAACTTCCGCGGCTCCGACGGCTACGGCACCGTCTTCGAGGCGCTGGGCGACGGCGAGTGGGGCGCCAAGATGCAAGACGACATCACCGACGGCGTGCGCGAGCTGATCAAAGCGGGCATCGCCGACCCGGCGAAGGTGTGCATCGTCGGCGGCAGCTACGGCGGCTACGCGGCCTTGGCGGGCGCGGCCTTCACGCCCGAGCTGTATAAGTGCGCCGTGGCGGTGGCCCCGGTCTCCGACCTGCCGCGCTTCATCGGCTGGCAGCGCAACCGTTACGGCGCGGACAGTTCAACCTATGAGTATTGGAAAAGCACGATCGGCGAGGACCCGGACCAGAACGCCCGGCGCTCGCCGGTCAATTCCGCCGACAAGGTGACCGCCGACGTGCTGCTGATTCATGGCAAGGACGACACCATCGTCGCCTTCGACCAAAGCGAGGTCATGCGCGACGCGCTCAAGGCCGCGGGCAAGCCGGTGCAGTTGATCAAGCTCGACGGCGAGGACCACTGGCTCTCGACGCCGACAACCCGCACCGAGATGCTCAAGGCGCTCGAAGCATTTTTGGCCAAGCACCTGGGATAGCAGGTGCTGACCGGCCGCGTGCGTCCTACCGCACCAGCGTCACCGGCACATTCGTGCGGTGCAGCACCTTGGTCGCCACCGAGCCCAGGATCATCCCGCCCAGCGCACCCAGCCCGCGCGTGCCCATAACGATCTCGCGGCAGCGCGCGCGCCGCGCATACGCCGCGATCTCCTCGCTGGGATCGCCCGTCAGCACCTTCGTATGCGCGCCCAGGTCCTTTACCAGGGCCTTGACCACGGCGTTGCCCATGATGGCCGTGGTGTCGCGTTTGATCACCGCGTCGATGAAGCGCTTCGAGGCGTAACGGTCGGGCAAAATCTTGGGCAGCACGGTGACGATGAACGCCTCGAACGTCTCGCCCCGCGCCTTTCGCTCGGCGAGGTAACGCAACGCCCGGTGCGAGGGCTTCGAGCCGTCGATGGCGACCAGAATGCGGGTCATCGTTTTCTCCTGTGTGAGGTCATACGTCCGCAGCCTAGCATGTCGCCGCGCGGCGTCCTTGACCGGAGTCAACTGATCGCCGCCGTTACCCCAGCTCCGTCACCCGCCACACGATCAGGCCTGCCACGGCCAGCACCAGGGCCGCGGTGCGGGTGCGCGCGAAGCGCAAGGTCGGCGCGCTCGCGCCCGGGGGCAGGGGTTTGGTGCCCGTGAACATGGACACGATCAGGTTCTGCTTGAGCGCCAGCCAGTAAAAAAAGTTCGCCGCGATGTGCACGATCACCAGCACCTCGATGATTTCCCAGATTTGCTTGTGGCGCGAGGTGATGGTCTTGGCGGCGTCTTCTGAAATCAGGCCGTTCAGCGGCCCCGCCACGCCGAAAAAGTCGTCCTCCTTGGCGAACAGGCCGGTGCCGCCCTGAACGAGGAGAAGCACCAGCACCGCGATCACCATGGCTCCGCCCGCCGGGTTGTGTCCGGCGGTGAATGTCACCGTCTTTTTCATCAGGCCGCCGAGGTAGCGGACGATCGCGCCGGGCCCGGCGACGAAGTCGGCGAAGCGCGCGGTGGTGGAGCCCATGAAGCCCCACACCACGCGGAACAGCACCAGGGTCAAAATCGCCAGGCCGCTATACATGTGCACGGTCATATTGGCGATCAGGTCCTTGGTCACGGGCATGACGAAGTCGAACCCGCCCAGCTCGCCGGTCAGGTAGCTCAGCAGCACCAGGGCCACCAGCGCCCAGTGGAACACCCGTGTGGGCAGGTCCCAGACTTTGACGTGTTTCGGGGTCGTCTGTTCGGGATCGGTCATCGCATTTCTTCCTTCACATTCTTAGTTTCCCCCTCACCCGACGCTTCGCGTCGGCCTCTCCCCCCAGGGGCGAGGCTAAGTAGATGTGTCTTGCTTAGTTCTCCCTCTCCCCTCGGGGGAGAGGGTCGGGGTGAGGGGGGGTATCTCGAAACAGCTCAGTCCTAGCACCTGAGTCATGCCAATGCTAAACGACTGCACCTCCGTTGCAAAATCTTGATGTCTGATCGTCCATGCTGAAAACAAAATGCTGAAAACGCTGTTGCCCGTCCTCGTCGCCTTCGCCGCCGCCGCCGTGGGGCTGATCACCGTGCGTCTGGCGGCGGGGCCCGAGCGCGGGCCCAGGCTGGCCGCGGGCGCCGTGGGCCTTGGGCTCATCGCCGCGCTGTTCGCCGTGCCGGGCTTCGCGTGGTCGGCCGTGGGCCCTTTGGACCGCATCGGGCACATCCTGATCGGCGCGCTCATCGTCGGCGTCGCGCTTGATGCGTTCAAGCCGCCGCGCGTGGTCGAGGGCGCGCTGCTGGCCGTCTTTGCGCTGGGCTGCGGCTGGGCCTCGGCGCTGGGCGGACTTATTCCGAACATCACGCCGTCGGCCGTGCGGGTTGGTCTGGCCTTGGCGCTGGGGCTGGTGTGGCTGGGCATGATCTTGCGCTTCGGCGCGCTGAACGCGCACAAGCCCACGAATTTGGTGGTGCTCATCGCCGCGGCGGCGGGTGTGGCGCTGCTGGCCGCCATCGCCGGCGACGGCGCGCTGACCCTGGTTGCATTATCCCTGGCCGCCGCGCTGTTCGCGTTCGCCACGCTCAACGTCGTCTGGGCGATGGCGTTGGGCCACGGCGCGGTGGTGCCCGCCGCTGCCGGTCTGGTGGCGTGCGCCTGGGCGCTCTCGCAGCGCCATCCCGAAACGCTGTTGGGCCTGGGCGTGCTGACGTTGGTGCTGTTCGCCGAGCGCACCGCGCGGCGCCTACCGTTGCCCAAAAGCGGCATCGCGCCGTACCTCTACCTCGCCGTGCTGGCGGCCTGCTGCGCCATTCCCGTCGTCATCGCGGCACTTTTGGTTTCCGCGGGCGCGGTCGTTTAATTGCGAAATTTCGCCGCAATTTAGGTTACACTCTTCTCGTCAACACATGAGGGTCCCATGAACGAGAGCATGGAGCGTCCGGTCACCGCCACGGCCAAGCCCAAAAGCCTGGGCAAGCCGCTGATCATCGCCGTCGTCGGCGTCATCGTCGTGGCCGCCGTGGGCATCCTCAACTTCTCGCTCGACTCGCCGTTGTCGCTGCCCGGCACGAAAAGCGCGCCCAAGGTGGCCGGTCCGGCGCTGCCCGCCTTCGACGTGGTGCGCGTCGATGCGAAAGGCAACACCGTCATGGCCGGGCGCGCGGCGCCGGGCGCATCGGTGATCATCCTCGACGGCGAAACGGAACTCGGCCGCGTCACGGCGGACAAAAACGGCGAGTGGGTGTTCACCCCCGACGCGCCGCTGCCGCCCGGTACGCGGCAGCTGACGCTGCGCATGATCGACCGGGGCAAGACGACCACCTCCGACAAGGTGGTGGTGATGTCGGTGCCTGAGCAGGGCGGAGAAGTGCTGATCGTCGAGCAGGCGCGAGACGGCGGCAAAAGCCGCGTTCTTCAAGGCACGGGTGCTGCCGCCGGGTTGAAGACGCTGAGCGTGGACAGCGCCGACTACGATGCGACGGGAAAAGTGGGCTTGAGCGGCAAGGCCGAGCCGGGTGCCAGCGTGCAGGTGTACTTCGACAACGAATTCATCGGCCGCGCGGTCGCCGACGACAAGGGCTACTGGCAGGTGGAAGCGCCGGGTAAGGCCACGCCAGGCAATCATACCCTCAGGGCCGACCAGATCGGCGCGAATGATTCGGTCATCGCGCGCGTCGAACTGCCGTTCCCGGTGGACGCGGTGAAACTGACGGGCGTTGTGGGCGACGTGACAGTGGTGCGCGGCAATAGTTTATGGCGCATCGCCCGGCGCGCGTATGGGGACGGCATGTTCTACACCGTCATTTTCGAGGCCAACCAGGGCCAGATCAAAGACCCGAACCTGATCTATCCGGGGCAGGTCTTTACGCTGCCGAGTAAGGATAAGCCGTCGAACTGACACTCAACCGTCATTCCCGCGAAAGCGGGAATCCAGGGTTCCAAACTCCGATCTGAGTGTTTTTACCCTGGATCCCGGCCTGTGCGTCAGTTTTTCTAGGCTCCCGTTGATCGCCAAGAAAAACTAGACGTCTCGCTGCGCTTGGCCGGGATGACAATGGTGGGAAAAATGCTCTAAAACAGTTCGAGACGACTAATTCAAGGAGTTCCCCCGCGTGACATCCGCTTCGATTTCCTGGCGCACGTATCTGTTGCCGCCGCTGCATCCCGAGGGCCCCGGCTTCGTCGGCATCTTCGCGCTGGCCGCCCTGGTTCTGTGGTGGATCTGGACGCCGCTGGGCCTGGCCGGTCTGGGTGCCACCGTGTGGTGCTTCTATTTCTTCCGTGACCCGGACCGCATCACGCCGACGCGCGACGGCCTGATCATCTCGCCCGCCGACGGCATCGTTCAAATGATCGCGCCGGCCACGCCGCCGCCGGAACTGGAAATGGGCGCGGCGCCGCTGATGCGGGTGAGCGTATTCATGAGCGTGTTCGACTGCCACGTGAACCGCGCGCCCGTCGCCGGGACGATTGTTCGGGAAGAATACACGCCGGGCAAATTCCTCAACGCCACGCTCGACAAGGCCAGCGAGGACAACGAGCGTCAGTCCATCCGGCTGAAGACCAATGATGGAAAAGAATTCGCCGTCGTGCAGATCGCCGGGCTCGTGGCGCGGCGCATCCGCTGCGACGTGCGCAAGGACCAGAACGTGGTCGCGGGCCAGCGCATCGGCCTCATCCGTTTCGGCAGCCGCGTCGACGTGTACCTGCCCGCGGGCGTCAACCCGCTGGTGGCGCTGGGCCAAAAAGCCGTGGCGGGCGAAACGGTGCTGGCCGACATGGCCTCCTCCGAAGCCCAACGCATGGGCGAGGCCCGCTGAACATGCCCGACGACGGCAAAACGCCCGGGCTGATGTCCCGCCGCGTCGGCCGTGTCGAGACGCGGCTGAAGTCGCTGTCGTTCAACCGCATCCTGCCCAACATGATCACCCTGCTGGCCATGTGCGCGGGGCTGACCGCGATCCGCTACGGGCTGAGCGAACAGTGGGACAAGGCGGTGCTGGCCATCGTGCTCGCCATCATTCTCGACGGCATCGACGGCCGCGTCGCGCGCATGTTGCGCGGCACCAGCAAGTTCGGCGCGGAGTTGGATTCATTGGCGGATGCCATCAACTTCGGCGTCGTGCCCGCCATGCTGGTCTATCTGTGGGCGATGCAGGACGCCGGCCGCCTCGGCTGGGCGGTGTGTCTGCTGCACGCCGTGTGCTGCGTGCTGCGGCTGGCGCGCTTCAACACCATGCTGGGCCAGCCCGATCTGCCGGCCTGGGCGCACAGCTATTTCACCGGCGTGCCCGCCCCGGCGGGCGCGGGGCTGGCGATCTTGCCCCTCATCCTGTCGCTCGAAACCGGGCAGGGCATTTTCGACAACCCTTACCTCGTCGGCTGCTTTCTGGTGCTCTCGGCCTCACTGATGGTCAGCCGCGTGCCGACGTACTCGCTCAAGAACATCCGCATCAAGCCGCAGTATGTGCTGTTCCTGATGCTGTTCGTCGGCGTGCTGGCGGCGTTTCTGGTGACCGACCCGTGGCTGACCTTCAGCGCCATCGGGTTCATCTACCTGGGCAGTATTCCCGTCAGCGTGCTGACCTATCGCCGCCTGGAAAAGCGCGACGCGGATGCCGCGGCCGCCGCGCCGGTTCCGCCCGCTTAGTCATAGGGCGCGATCGTCACCGGGTTGGTGTGGAAGCGGTCGATGACGCGCCGCTCGAACCCATCAGGGTCCTCGCAAATCCGCTGGCGCATGGTCACCGGCCCCGTGGCGGGGAAGATGTTGGCCTTACCCTCGGCGATCAAATCAAAAACCTCATGGGCGTGATCGGTTGGTGTTGTTTGGGTGGTCGCGCCCACGGGCAGCGCGCGCGTGCGCACCCCGCCGGTGAACACGCTGACGATCAAGATAGGAAGCCGGTCGGTCTCCGCGCGCAGGCCCGCGGTCATCATCATCGCCGCGGCCTTGGACGTGGAGTAACTGGTGAACTCTGGGAGGCAGAACAGCGCCCCGCCCGACAATACATTCAGCACCGCGCCGAATTTTTCTTTCGGCGTGTTCCTCAGGATGACGGGAATGAACAGCCGCGATAGTTCCGCCGGCGACCAGCAGTTCACGTCCATCACTGATTTGATGTCGTCGAGCGAAGACGCCGACAAAAACCGCCGGTCCTCGGCCGTGGTGCTGCCGGGCGCGGCGGCGTTGTTGATGAGCAGCGTCAGGTCTTGCGCTTTTTCAAACACCGCGCGGCGCTGGGCGTCGTTGGTGACGTCCAGCTCCAGCGCCACCACGCGCTTGTCCAGTGCCGCCAACTCGGCCAAATTTTTCGGGTTGCGCGCCGTGGCGTAAACCTTCCGCGCCCCGCGCGCCAGCAGCACCTCGACGAAGCCGCGCCCGACGCCGCGGTTCGAGCCGGTTACCAGCGCCACGCAGTCCTTCACCTCGACGCGCTTGACCACGGCCATATCGGCGGCTTGCGCGATCTGAATGGTTGATGCCGCTGCCGCGCCCCCCAAGACCGTGCGCCGTTCGATGTCGGTGTGCATGAAGGCCTCCCATGATGGTTCCACACACTACACGTCACCCTCGTGCTTGACACGAGGGTCCAGGGTCGATTGCTCGAAAGGTGATTGTCGCCCTGGGTCCTCGGATCAAGTCCGAGGACGACAGTGGAGTTTACGGCCCCTGCCGCCGTTTGCTGGGCCGGGGCGTGGTGCTGCGCCGCTTTCCCATCAGCCCATCCTGCAACGGTCCAGGGGCGGGCATGGTGCGCCGTCCGGGAATTTTCTTCGGAGCCGTAGAAGGCTTGGGAAACGACGCCTCCAAGGACTCACCGCCGACGGGAGAGTCTCCCTCGCCGCCGAATTCCATTTCGATTTTTTCCAGTCGCTTGATCTCGTCGCGCAGCCGTGCCGCGTCCTCGAACTCCAGGTCGGCGGCGGCAGCGCGCATCTTCTTGTCCAGATCGACGATGGTGGCGCGCAGGTTGTGGCCCATCAGGTGCGTTTCTTCCGCCAGCCCCGTGTCCACCGTCACGTAGTCCTGCTCGTACACCGTACCCAGCGCGTCGTTGATCTTCGAGCGAACGCTCTCGGGCGTAATCCCGTTCGCCTTGTTGTAGGCCTCCTGCTTGGCGCGCCGCCGGCTGGTCTCGGCCATGGCGCTTTCCAAAGATTTGGTCATGTTGTCGGCGTAGAGGATGACGCGGCCGTCGAGGTTGCGCGCCGCGCGGCCGATGGTTTGCACCAATGATGTATGCGAGCGCAAAAATCCTTCCTTGTCGGCGTCGAGAATCGCCACCAGCGCGCACTCGGGGATATCCAACCCCTCGCGCAGCAAGTTGATGCCGATCAACACGTCAAACGCGCCCAATCTCAAATCCCGAATGATCTCGATGCGCTCGAGCGTCTCGATGTCCGAGTGCATGTAGCGCACGCGAATTCCCGCTTCGTGCATGTACTCGGTCAAATCCTCGGCCATGCGCTTGGTCAGCACCGTCACTAAAACCCGCATGCCCTTCGCGGCCACCGCCTTGCACTCGGCCAACAGATCGTCGACTTGATTGGAGGCCGGGCGCACGATGCACACCGGGTCGATCAGCCCCGTCGGCCGGATCACCTGCTCGACGAAGCTGCCTTGCACGCGCTCCAGCTCCCACGGGCCCGGCGTGGCGGAGACGAACACCGTATCGGGCCGCATCGCCTCCCATTCCTCGAACTTCAGCGGGCGATTATCGACGCACGACGGGAGTCTAAATCCGAATTCCGACAGCGTGAATTTGCGGTTGAAGTCGCCGCGGTACATGCCGCCGATCTGCGGCACCGCGACATGGCTTTCGTCAACAAAGAGCAGCGCGTCCTGCGGCAGATATTCAAACAACGTCGGCGGCGGCTCGCCGGGTTTGCGCCCCGTCAGATAGCGCGAATAGTTCTCGATGCTCTTGCAGTGCCCCGTCGTTTCCAGCATCTCCAGGTCGAACATGGTGCGCTGTTCCAGCCGCTGCGCTTCCAAAAGCTTGCCCTTGGCGTGGAAGTCCTCCAGGCGCTGCTTCAGCTCGACTTTAATATGCTGCACGGCTTGCGACAGCGTCTGGCGCGGCGTGACGTAGTGGCTGTTGGGAAAAATCGTCACTTCGTTCAGCACGGCGGTCTTCTCGCCGGTCAGCGGGTCGAATTCGGTGATGGCCTCGATGTCGTCGCCGAACAGCGAGACGCGCCACGCGCGGTCCTCGTAGTGCGTGGGGAAAATCTCCACCACGTCGCCGCGCACGCGGAACGCGCCGCGCGAAAAGTCCGTGTCGTTGCGCTTGTATTGCAGCGCGACGAGCTGCTTGAGCATCTCGGCGCGGCCCATCGTCATGCCGGTCTTGAGCGCAAAGGCCATGCGCGAATAGGACTCCACCGAGCCCAAACCGTAGATGCAGCTCACCGAGGCGACGATGATCACGTCGCGCCGCTCCAAAATCGCGCGCGTGGCCGAGTGGCGCATGCGGTCGATCTGCTCGTTGATGGATGAATCCTTCTCGATGTAGGTGTCGGTGCGCGGCACGTAGGCTTCGGGCTGGTAGTAGTCGTAGTACGACACGAAGTATTCCACCGCGTTGTCGGGAAAAAACGCCTTCATCTCCCCGTACAGCTGTGCGGCCAGCGTCTTGTTCGGCGCCAGGATCAGCGCCGGGCGGCCCGTGCGCGCGATCACCTGGGCCATGGTGAACGTCTTGCCCGAGCCCGTCACGCCCAACAAAACCTGGTCGCGCTCCTTGCCCTCCAGGCTTTTCAGCAGGGCGGCGATGGCGGCGGGCTGGTCGCCGGCGGGTTCGTAGTCGCTGACCAGCTTGAACGGCCCGCCCGACAGCGTGGACGTGTCGGGGCGGGTATAGACGGGCAGGGTGACGTTGGACTGATGGGCGGCGGGCATGGCGGGGAAGATAGTGCTCGCAACTTCATTTGTCATTCCCCGGGTTGCTAAGGCGGTGTTGGCGTGCGGCGTTGGCGTGCGGGCGCGCGGCGGCGTATACATGGCGGATGATTTCGTATCATCCCGCACCGCCGTTGCCCGCCCCATGACTTGGCCGGACCCCCACGCCCTGTTCCTGTTGGCGCTGACCGTGGCGGCGTTCGCGCTGTTCACGCGCGCGCGCATTCCCGTCACCACGACGGCATTCGGCCTGTTGGTGGTGCTGGTAGTCCTGTTTTCGCTGTTCCCGTATGCGGGCCCCAAGGGCGTGTTCGGCCCGAAGGACGTCTTCGTCAGTTTCGGCAACGAGGCGCTGGTGGCGATCTGCTCGCTGATGATCCTCGGCCGCGGCCTGACCCTGACCGGCGCGCTCGAGCCGGTGGCGCGCGCAGTCGCCGCGCTGTGGGGCGTGTCGGCGCACCTCGCCCTGTTGGCGGTGCTGGTCATGTGCATGTCGGTCAGCGGGTTGCTCAACGATACGCCCATCGTCGTGCTGATGATCCCCATCCTGCTCGGCGTCGCGGCGCGCACCGGCGCGCCGCCCGCCCGCCTCCTGCTGCCGATGAATTACGCCGTGCTGATCGGCGGCATGGGCACGACGATCGGCACCTCCACGAACATCCTTGTGGTCAGCATCGCCGCGGGGTTGGGCCTCGCGCCGTTCGGCCTGTTCGACTTCTTCCACGTCACGGCGTTGGCCGCGCTGCCCGCGCTGCTCTACCTGTGGCTGGTCGCGCCGCTGCTGCTGAAGGGCGTGCCCGCCGAACCCAAGACCGACGATCTGCGTCTGTTCGACGCCTGGCTTCATGTCCCGGACGACAGCCCCCTGGTCGGCATGGCGCTGCACGAGGTGTTCGCCAAGGGCTTGCCCCGCCGCGGCTTGCTTGAAGTCGTGCGCGGGCCACGCCGCACGGTGCTGGCGCGCATGCCGACCTTGGAACTGCAGCCGGGCGACCGGCTGCTGGTGCGGGAAACGCGCGACGTGCTGGCGCGGTTGTCCTCCGAACTGAAATTGCCGCTGCACGACCTCGATAAGGACGACCTCGCCGAACACGACCAGATCGGCCCCGCGGCCGCGGACCTGCTGCTTGCCGAATTGGTGGTCTCGCAGGATTCGCCTTTGGCGGGCTCGACGGTGCGCAACGAACGGCTGGCCGAGCGCACCGGCCTGATCGTGCTGGGCCTGCGCCGGTTCGAGGACAGCTTCGCGCCGCGTCGGGCCGACATCGGCGACGCGGTCATCCGCGGCGGCGACGTGCTGCTGGTGCAGGGCACGAAGGACGCCTTGAAGGCCGCGCGCAGCGATCCGGGTTTTCTCGTCCTCGACGGCGCGATGACGCTGCCGCGCACCGGCAAGGCCCCCATGGCGCTGGCCATCATGGCCGTCGTGGTGGGGTTGGCGGCGGTCAAGGCGCTGCCGATCAGTTCGGCCGCCTTCGTCGGCGCGCTGCTCATGCTGGCGACGTCCTGCATCAAGTGGCACGACCTCGGCGAAAGCCTCAACGCCAACGTCATCCTGATCGTCGCGGCCAGTTTGTCGCTGGGCGCGGCGTTGACGGCCACCGGCGGCACCGACTTTCTGGCCGCGGGGTATGTCGCCTCGGTGCGCGGGGTCTCGCCCGAGGTCGCGCTCGCCGGCCTCATGCTGCTGATCGCATTGCTGACCAACGTGGTCTCCAACAACGCCGCCGCCGCCATCGGCACGCCCGTAGCGGTCGGCGTGGCGGCGCAATTGGGCGTGTCGCCCGAACCGTTCGTCCTGGCCGTGCTGTTCGGCGCCAATTTTTCCTACCTGACGCCGATGGCCTATCAAACCAACCTGATGGTCATGGGCGCGGTCGGATACCGCTTCCGCGACTTCCTCGTCGTCGGCACGCCGTTGTTGGTGATCGTCTGGGGCATGTACGCCTGGCTGCTGCCGCGGTTCTTCCCGTTGAACCCGCCCTGACGAAGCCGTGGTTTCGGGTCTGCACGGCGTTGCATTCATACCAAAAATGCAATATGCATAGCCTATGACATGGCAGGTCATGTTCCTCAACGAAATCGTGGAAAGCGAAGTCCACGGGCTGCCCCGGGACATGCAGGCCAAATTCGCCCACATCGTTCGATTGATCGAAAGCCAGGGGCTGGAGCGATTACGCGATCCCTACATCAAGCATGTGGAGCGTTCGCTTTGGGAGATGCGGTTGACGGGCCGGGATGGAATCGCCCGGGCATTGTATGTCACGGCCGTCGGCAGGCGCGTCGTCGTGCTGCGCGCCTTCATCAAGAAGACGCAGAAGACGCCGCGACCTGAAATCGAGTTGGCGCAAAAACGCGCGAAGGAGGTCAGATGACAAAAAGGAAATTCATCCCCGCCAGACGGTTGATCAACAAGTGGCGCAAAGACCCCGCTTTCATGCGCGAATATCAGGCGCTGGAGGAGGAGTTCGCACTGGCCGCCGCCATGATCGCCGCGCGCGGCCATGCCGGGCTGACGCAGGAGCAACTGGCGCGGAAAATGTCGACGACGCAGGCCGTGATCGCGCGCTGGGAAAGCGGCCGCGTGAAGCCCTCCACGCGGACGCTGGAAAAACTGGCGACCGCCACCGGCACACGATTGCGGATTACGTTTGATCGCTCGCGCGCGGCCTTGCGGGCGGCCTAGCCATCCGGACGCAACCCAGACCCGCGTTTCAGAAACCCTGGCCCCTCGGGTCGGGGCCCGAGGGTGACGAGTGGAGTGTGTGGCGGCGGCGAGGTCTTTACGCCGCTCGTTTACGCCCGCCGCCTGAGCGAGACAGGGCGCGTGACGGCGTGGTGCGGGTTTTCGCCACCACATCCTGCACCATCTTCGGCTGGGCGGCGATGACGCGCAGCAGCACCTTGGCCGCCTGGTCGGGTTCGCGGCGTTTGGCTTCCCAGTCGCGGATGGTGGCCACGGGCAGGTCGAACACCTCGGCAAACACGGCCTGGGACATGCGCAGGCCCGCGCGCACCACGGCCACGTTCTTGGCCTTGGCCTTCGCGGGCGGACTAACGCGCTTGAACTGCTTAAAATCTCGCAGCGTCATCAGCGGCAGATCATCGTCAGGCTCGGACGCAGCCGGGCTGTTGAGTTTTTCCCAATCCATCTGCGGCTTTATTTCCTTGCCGGTGCGGCCGTCGGCCAAGACTCTGTAGAGCTTGCCGTCAATCGACCGGCTTCTGACCCAGCGCGTCTTGGTAGTCTTGTTCTTCTTTGTCATGGGCTTTCCTTGCTGAAATAATCCGGACAATGTCCTCACGCATTGTATAGGCGACGAAGTATAGTCGGCCTTCGATTCGCCCGATGATTTGGCGACGCTCCTCGCCGTAATTTCGTCGCGCATCGGGCCGATCAAGTCTGAATGGGTCGTCAAAGGCACGCTGAGCGAAGCTGAAATCCAGTCCGCGCTGACTTAGCGTCCCTTGACGTTTCGCCTCGTCCCACTCGAACTCCATGTCAAATCATAAGGCATTGCCGTAGGGTTGGCAACTCATGGGCAGCGCGGGCGCGGATGCGGCCGGGCGCGGCTTAGTCCTGCGCGCCGTCGCCCTGAGGAAGGCCGGCCATCCCGGCGCTCGCGCGCAGTCTGCGCTCCACCATCTCGTCCCATTGTTTTTCCTCCTCGTCATTTTCCATGATGACGCGTTTCAACCTCAAGAGCTCGGCGAGCCCCTTGGCGTGGGCGGCTTCGATGTCACCCGACGCCGCGGCGTCGATCACCGCATCGTGCGCCGCGGCGATGTCCTGGCGCGTTTCGATGGGCGGCAGCGCGACCTCGGCGTGGCTGGAACGTGGGCGCGGCCACAGCCGTTCAATGCACAGTTTCAGCGCGGCCATGTTCCCGTCCCTGGCCAATTCGACCAGTTTGCCGCCCAGCGCGTCGGCCTCGTCGTCGAAACGTTGTTGAAGCGCCAGCATCGCCTTGTTGCGCGAACCGCGCGGGCGACCGCCCTGCTTGATATGGCCCGGCGCAAACCGCCCGTCGGGCTGGCGATCAGATGCGGGCGCGGGGGTTTGAACACATGTTTGATCCGGCAACGCCAATGCGTCGCCCGTCGTGTCTGACATGACAGTCTCCATTGCGATGTGGGTGTGATGATGTGGGGAAGCGCGCACGCGCTGCTTTGGGCAGAGTCGTGGCGGGTGAAACGCTACTCGCTGCATAACGGTTTTGCGAGCGGAATATTGTAACGAAAACGATATTCCACTGCGGCATACTCGACTCAAGTGGCTATGCCGCCACGGCATAAATTCGGGCCGCCTCACCACTAAATATGTGACATTTAGTGGTAAATAGTGGTCGGTCCTGCGGACCTTCAAACCCCGTTGCGGCCCCGGTTGCACGGGGTGCGCTCTCCTATTATGGTCCGCCGCCTTCGGACCTCGCGCATGGTGCGCGGAGCCGCAGTCCATCATCAGGAGAAGTCCCGTGTCGTTCCTTGCCAACCGTCTCGCCGCCGTGAAGCCGTCGCCGACCATCGCGGCCACCACGAAAGCGGCCGAGCTGAAAGCGCAAGGCCTCGACGTCATCGGGCTTGGCGCCGGCGAACCGGACTTCGACACGCCCGAGCACATCAAGGCTGCCGGCAAGGCCGCCATCGACCGCGGCGAGACCAAGTACACGCCCACGAATGGTACTCCGGCTTTGCGCAAGGCCATCGTCGACAAGTTCAAGCGCGAGAACGGCCTGGACTATAAGCCCGAGCAGGTCACGGTCGGCGTCGGCGGCAAGCAGGTTATTTTCAACGCCGTGCTGGCCACCGTGCAGGACGGCGACGAGGTGGTCATCCCCACGCCGTACTGGGTCAGCTATTCCGACATCGTGCTGATGTTCGGCGGAAAGCCCGTGTTCGTGCCCTGCGGCGAGAACGCGCACTTCAAGCTCTCGGCCGAGGCGCTGGATGCCGCCATCACGCCCAAGACCAAGTGGCTGATCTTGAACTCGCCCAACAACCCCACGGGCGCGGCCTATACCGAAAAAGAACTGCGCGCCATCGCCGACGTGCTGCTGAAGCATCCGCACGTCTGGGTGATGACCGACGACATGTACGAACACCTGACGTATGACGGCTTCGTGTTCAAGACCATCGGCCAGATCGAACCCAAGCTGCTCAGCCGCACGCTGACCATGAACGGCGTATCCAAAGCCTTCGCCATGACCGGCTGGCGTTTGGGTTACGCCTGCGGACCCGTCGAGCTGATCAAGGCCATGAACATGGTGCAGTCGCAGTCCGCCTCGCACCCGACCTCGATCACCCAGGCCGCGGCGGTGACGGCGCTCAACGAGCCGCTCGACTTTTTGAAGCCGCGCAACGACACCTACAAGATGCGCCGCGACATGGTGGTGAAAATGCTCAACGAGGCCCAGGGCCTCACCTGCCAGACGCCCGAGGGCGCGTTCTACGTGTACCCGAGCTGCGCGGGCTGCATCGGCAAGACCACGCCCAAGGGCCGCAAGATCAACACCGACACGGATTTTGTCGAGGCGTTGCTGGAAGAGGCCCTGGTCGCCGCGGTGCAGGGCACGGCGTTTGGATTATCTCCGTACTTCCGCATCTCCTACGCCACCTCGACCGAAGTCCTGAAAAAAGCCTGCGAGCGCATTCAGGCGTTCTGCGCGTCGCTGAAATAGCCAGTCTCTTCATCCCGGCACTGCGCAGCACACGGGACGACGACGAACGTTGCTCAAACGAAAAAACCCCGGACCGTGAGGTCCGGGGTTAAGTCGTACAGGGAGACTTTTGAATTCAAGCTGCACCGCAGTTTTGGAACCTGAATCCCTGGGGGAGGGGGGGAGGGGGAGACGGGCTACTGCGATGCAGCGTTGAGCGTACTTAAGGCCCGGCGGGCCAGCGCACCACCGATATTCCCTCAAGTGTGCTATGCAGCATTTGCAAGCCCCATAAGGGCCTGAAAACCCTGCAAATTCAGCGTTTCAGATGGTTCCGTGGGCGTGGGCTTCGGCCTTGGCGGCGGCGATTTCCTTGATCAGGTAGTCGCGGAACGCCGCCACCCGGGCGGAGTTGCGCAGCTCCTCCGGGTAGACGAAATAGCCGTCGATGGGTGGCCCGGACAGCTCGGGCAGTACCCGCACTAATGGACTGCGATGGCCGGCGAAGTATTCGGGCAACAGACCGATACCGATGCCGCTCTTTACGGCTCTATAGATGCCGTAGATGTTGTTGACCCGCAGCACCGCCTTGGCGGCGAAGCCCTTGCGCTCCAACTCCTCGCTCAGCCAGTTCACCGACCAGTAGGGCTGCAGCACGCCCTGGCCGAAAGTGACGATGTCATGCTCGGCCAGGTCCTCGAAGGTCTTGGGCGTGCCGTGCTGTTTCAGGTACTCCGGCGAGGCATACAGCATCACCGTCAGCGCGCCCAAGTGGCGCTTGATCAGGTCGGGTTCCTTCGGCTCGTGGAAGCGGATGGCGATGTCGGCCTCGCGCATGGCCAGGTCGAGGTCGCGGTCGTCCAGCCGTAGCGACACCTCGATCTTGGGGTGGGCCTTGATGAAGCCCTTCAGCCGGCCCACCAGCCAAACCGAACCAAATGCAACTGTTGTGGTGATGCGCAGGCGGCCTTGGGGATTTTCCTTGGTCTCCGTCAGCATGTCCTCGACGTTGTTGAGCTTCGAGAACACGTCCTGCACGGTTTTCACCAACAGGTCGCCCTGTTCGGTGAGGATCAGACCACGCGCATGGCGGTGAAACAGGCTGACGCCGAGCGACTCTTCCAGCGCGCTGATCTGGCGGCTGACGGCCGATTGACTGAGATTCAGCATGTCGGCGGCGTGGGTGAAACTGCCGGCCTGCGCCACGGCGTGGAACACCCGCAGCTTATCCCAGTCCAGCTTGCCCCCGCGGATCGACATGACGCCCCCTAGTGAACTCCGTGTTCGGCGATGAAACGGTCGGCTTCCAAGGCCGCCATGCAGCCGGTTCCCGCCGCCGTCACGGCCTGGCGGAACACGTGGTCTTGCACGTCGCCGGCGGCGAACACGCCGGGAATGTTGGTGCGCGTGGAATCGGGCGCGGTCAGCAGGTAGCCGTTCTCGTCCATGTTCAGCACACCCTTGAAGAGATCGGTGTTGGGCGTGTGGCCGATGGCGACGAACAGCCCGTCGATCTTCAAGTCCTGGGTTGCGCCGGTCTTGACGTTCTTCAGCCGCACGCCCGTCACGCCCGGCGGCGTTCCCGCGCCCAGCACTTCGTCCACCGCCGAATCCCACACCACGCTGACCTTCGGGTTCGAGAACAAACGCTTCTGTGCGATTTTCTCGGCCTTCAGGGAATCGCGCCGATGCACCAGCGTCACCTTGGTGGCGTGGTTCGTCAGGTAGATGGCTTCTTCCACGGCGGTGTTGCCGCCGCCGACCACGGCCACTTCCTTGCCGCGGAAGAAAAAGCCGTCGCAGGTGGCACAGGCCGACACGCCCGCACCCTGGAACTTCTTTTCGGACTCCAGCCCCAGCCACCGCGCCGAGGCGCCGGTGGTAATGATCAACGTCTCGCCGATGTATTTGTCCCCGCCGTCGCCCGTGGCGACGAACGGCCGTTTGCTCAGGTCCACGCTGACGATGGTGTCTTGCATGATGCGCGTGCCGACGTGCTCGGCCTGCTTTTGCATCTGCTCCATCAGCCACGGGCCCTGAATGACGTCGGCGAAGCCGGGGTAGTTTTCGACGTCGGTGGTGATGGTCATCTGGCCGCCGGGCTGCAGGCCGGCCACCAGAATCGGCTCCAGGCTGGCGCGCGCGGCGTAGATGGCCGCCGTCAGGCCGGCGGGGCCCGAGCCCAGGATCAGAACTTTGGTGCGATATTCGGCCATGGCGACTTCAACATCTGGTTTAATCGGGGCAGGAACATACGGACGCTATGCACGCCGCGCAAGGCACGCACCCCAGACATTCCCGTGAAACACGCAGATGCGATGAAGCGTCGAAAGTTATCCCCAGACCTAAGGAAAGATTGTGTTTCGGCAAACGGATGGGCTAGCGTGGAAATAATCTTGCGCAATTTGATTGCGCAAGGCCCAAAATCAAGGGCACCACCGACCTGGGGAGGGACGGGATTTGACCGACAAAGACGCGGGCAAAGACGCCGGCCAGCGCGTACGCCTGGACCGCATCGACCGTCAGATTCTGTCCGACCTGCAAGACGACGGGCGCATGACCAACGTCGACCTGGCCAAGCGCGCGGGCATTTCCGCCCCGCCGTGCCTGCGCCGGGTCCGCGCCTTGGAAGAGGCGGGCTACATCAAGGGCTACCACGCCCGGCTCGACCACGCGCAGTTGGGCTACACCGTCACGGTGTTCGCCCACGTGGGCCTGAACAGCCAGGCCGAGGCCGATCTCGTCGCCTTTGAATCGCTCGTCAAGGAATGGCCTGAGGTGCGCGAATGCCACATGCTGGCGGGCGAGACCGACTTTCTGCTGCGCATCGTGGCCAAGGACTGGGACGCGTATCAGAAATTCGTCACGGAAAAACTCACCGCCGCGCCCAAGGTGGCCCACGTCAAATCCGCGCTGGCCATCCGTTCGGCCAAGGCGCTGCCCGGCGTGCCGATCCAGATCGAGGAGAAGAAGTAGTTTTCAGTTTGTCATCGCCCGATTCATTCGGGCGATCCAGGGTGCAACAAAACAAAGATGGTGCGGATGAGAGATAGATCACCCGGCTAAACCGGGTGATGACAGGGGAGGATGATGATGGTGCGATTCAATCTTCAAACGATTGCGGCTATTTCTGCTGTTCTTCTTCTCGCATCCGTATCAGCCCGCGCCGACACGGTGCTGATCACGGGTGCAAGCCAGGGGCACGGGCTCGCATTTGCCGAGGACTACGCTGCGCGCGGCTGGACGGTCATCGCCACGGCGCGCAAGCCCGCCGAAGCAAAAGAACTTCAGGCGCTGGCGAAGAAACACCCCAAGCTGACCATCGAAGCGTTGGACATCACCGACTTCAAACAGGTCGATGCGCTGGCGGCGAAGTACAAATCAACGCCCATCGACGTGCTCAACCTCAACGGCGCGATCAACAGTTTCCGCGTCGGCGTCGAGGCCTTCGGCCCGTTGGAGCCTGCGCGCCTCAACAAGATTCTCACCACCAACGTCACCGCGCAGCTCTACATGGCCGAGGCCTTTCTGGAGTCGGTGGCCGCCAGCAAGCAAAAGAAGATCGCGGCCATGAGCGCCGTGGGCGGCTCGATCACCAACGTGCGCAGTTCCACCGCGCCGGCCTACCGCGCCAGCAAGGCCGCGCTCAACATGCTGATGCGCGCCTACGGCGAGCAGGTGAAGGGCAGGGGCGTGGCCGTGCTGGTGATCGCGCCGGGCACGGTGGACGTGTACAACTACATGGCGCGCAGCGATCTCACCGGCGTGCCCGAGCGCTACCGCCGCCAGATCGAGATGAAGGTGCTGGCCCCGCGCTCGGCCATCGGGTCCATGATCGATCTTATCGACCGCCTGACCGTGGCCGACATCGCTGTCTTCCACCAATGGGACGTCAAAGTCCTGCCGTGGTAGGGCCTCTCACCCTCACCGCCTCGCTCCGCTCGGCACCCTCTCCCCTCAAGGGAGAGGGTTGACGCTGCTAACCTCTCCCCTTGTGGGAGAGGTCGACCCGAAGGGTCGGGTGAGGGGTGGTTTGATTCTTGTAAACCCTCAATTTACAATCAGGTATGAAAACTTCTACTCACCCCGGCAAGCTCGTCAAGAACGAGATCGAGGAGTTGGGCCTGTCCGTCGCCGAGGCCGCGTCGGCCCTCGGCGTGACGCGCCAGCAGCTTTACAACGTCATCAATGGCAAGAGTGCGGTGACGGTTGAAATGTCGGTGCGGCTAGAGAAGGGCATCGGCAGCACGGCCGACACCTGGCTGCGCATGCAGGCTGCGTATGACCTAGCGCAACTGCGCAACAGCAAGGCCAAGATCGTCGTGAAGCGGATGACGCGGAAGGCGGCGTAACGCTCCGCTGTCGTCCTCGGACTTGATCCGAGGACCCAGGGTAGTAGCACGCAAAGCGAGTTTGAAACCCTGGACCCTCGGGTCAAGCCCGAGGGTGACGAGTGGTGGGTGTTGGTAGAGCGCAGCCCTACTTAAACTTCACGTTGACCACTTCATACGCTTTCCCGCCGCCGGGCGCGGTGACTTCCGCCGTGTCGCCGATGGTCTTGCCGATCAGCGCGCGGCCGAAGGGCGACTGCACGGAAATCTTGCGCTTCTTCAGGTCGGCTTCGTAGGGCCCCACGATCTGGTAGGTGGTCTCCTCATCGGTGTCGACGTCGGCCACGGTCACGGTGGCGCCGAAGCGCACCGTCTTGCCCGACAGCTTGGAGACGTCGATCACGTCGGCGCGGCTGATGATGTCCTCGAGTTCCAGGATGCGGCCCTCGATGAAGCTCTGCTTCTCGCGCGCGGCGTGGTACTCGGCGTTCTCCGACAGGTCGCCGTGCTCGCGCGCCTCGGCGATCTGCTTGATCACCGCGAAGCGATCAACATGCTTGAGCTGCTTGAGCTCGTCCTGGAGGGGACCAAGTCCCTCGGCCGTCATCGGTATTTTTTCCACGAGGCCCATGCCTCCACGCCCTTCACAACAGAAAAGAAAGGCCCACGCCGCATCCGGCGAGGGCGCATCCAGGTCAGCAACTGGCTCTAGGACTTAAAATATGACTGGAGCGGGGCAACATCAAGGGCCCCGTCGCGCAAAGCGCCGATAGCCCCCACCGCCGCGCCGGCGGCGGCCATGGTGGTGAAGTGGCAGATATTGCGGGTCAGGGCGGTGCGGCGGATGTCGAAGCTGTCCTTGAGGGATTGCGCGCCCTCGGAGGTGTTGACCACCATCTGCACCTGGCCCGAAATCATCAGGTCGACGCAGTGCGGGCGGCCTTCGGCCACCTTGTTGACCACGTCCACGGTGATGCCGTGCTCGGCCAGGTGCTTCTGGGTGCCGCGCGTGGCGATGACCTTGAAGTTCATGGCCTGCAGCCGCTGGGCCAGGCTGACGGCGGCGGCCTTATCGCGCTCGCGCACCGAGACGAACACGGTGCCCTGCTGCGGCAGGTTGGTGCCGGCCCCCAGCTGCGCCTTGGCGAAGGCGCGCGGGAAGTCGACGTCGAGCCCCATCACCTCGCCGGTGGATTTCATCTCAGGCCCCAGCACGATGTCCACGCCCGGAAAGCGGTTGAAGGGGAACACGGCCTCTTTGACGGCGACGTGCTTGCCCTTGGCGGGCGCGTGCTCGTAGTCGGGGCCCAGCTTGAACGCGGCCAGCTTTTCCCCGGCCATGATGCGCGCGGCGATTTTGGCCACGGGTACGCCAGTGGCTTTCGCCACGAAGGGCACGGTGCGGCTGGCGCGCGGGTTCACTTCGAGGATGTAGATGACGTTGTCCTGAATGGCGTACTGCACGTTCATCAGGCCGACCACGTTGAGTTTTTTCGCCATGGCGATGGTCTGGCGCTTGATGTCGTCGATCAGCGCGCGCGACAACGAATAGGGCGGCAGCGAGCAGGCGGAATCGCCCGAGTGCACGCCCGCTTCCTCGATGTGCTCCATGATGCCGGCGATATAAACATCAGAACCGTCACAAATGGCGTCCACGTCCACTTCCGTCGCCCCGGCCAGGTAGCCGTCGATCAGAACAGGATTATTCCCCGTCACCTTCACCGCGTCGCGGAAGAAGTTGGTCAGGCTGCCTTCATCGTGAACGATGGCCATGGCCCGGCCGCCCAGCACGTAAGAGGGGCGGATGACGACCGGATAGCCGATCTTCTTGGCCGCGGCGCGCGCTTCGTCCAGCGTCATGGCCGTGCCGTTGGCCGGCTGGCGCAGGTTCAATTCCATCAGCATCTTCTGGAAGCGCTCGCGGTCCTCGGCCAGATCAATCGCATCGGGCGAGGTGCCGAGGATGGGAATGTTCGCCTTCTCGATGGCATGCGCCAGCTTCAAGGGCGTCTGTCCGCCCAGTTGCACGATGACGCCCAGCACCTTGCCGTTGGTCTGCTCGGTGCGGATCAGTTCGATCACGTCCTCGGCCGTCAGCGGCTCGAAGTACAGCCGGTCCGAGGTGTCGTAGTCGGTGGACACCGTTTCCGGGTTGCAGTTGACCATGATGGTCTCGAACTTGGCGTCGCGCAGCGAAAACGCCGCGTGGACGCAGCAGTAATCGAACTCGATGCCCTGGCCGATGCGGTTGGGCCCGCCACCGAGAATGATGATCTTCTGCTTGTCGGAGGGCTCGGACTCGCACTCGGGCGGGTTCAGCCCGTCGCCCTCGTAGCACGAGTACATATAAGGAGTGGGGGACTGGAACTCGCCCGCGCAGGTGTCGATGCGCTTGAACACCGGGCGCACACCGAGTTTATGGCGCAAGGCCATGATCTCGGTGTCTTTGTTCTTCGTGAGTTCCGCCAGACGCTTGTCGGAGAATCCCAGCTTCTTCAGCGCCAGCAATCCTTGCGCATCCTGGGGCAGGCCTTTCGCGCGCACGGTGTTTTCCGCCGCGACGATGGCCTCCAACTGCCGCACGAACCACGGGTCGAACTTGGAGATGTTGCAGATTTCATCCACGCTGAGCCCTGCGCGCAGGGCTTGGCCCGCAATCAGCAAACGGTCGGGGCGGGGCTGCGACAGCGCCACACGAAGAGTATCATGATCGGTGGTCGGCGTGCCGGACTCGTCCAGCGACACTTCATTCAGGCCCGTCAGACCCGTTTCCATCGAGCGCAGGCCCTTTTGCAGGCTTTCGGCGAATGTGCGGCCCACCGACATGGCCTCGCCGACGGACTTCATCGACGTGGTCAATAAGGCTTTCGTCTCGGGGAACTTCTCGAAGGTGAAGCGCGGAATTTTGGTGACGACGTAATCGATCGTCGGCTCGAAGCTGGCGGGCGTGGCCTTGGTGATGTCGTTGGTGATTTCATCGAGCGTGTAGCCCACGGCCAGCTTGGCGGCGACCTTGGCGATGGGAAAGCCCGTGGCCTTCGATGCCAGCGCCGAGGAGCGCGACACGCGCGGGTTCATCTCGATGATGGTCATCCGCCCGTCGGCGGGATTGATGGCGAACTGCACGTTGGACCCGCCGGTGTCCACGCCGATCTCGCGCAGGCACGCGATCGAGGCGTTGCGCATGATCTGGTATTCCTTGTCGGTCAGCGTCAGCGCCGGCGCGACGGTAATCGAGTCACCCGTATGGATGCCCATGGGGTCGATGTTCTCGATGGAGCAGATGATGATGCAGTTGTCCTTGCGGTCGCGCACCACCTCCATCTCGTATTCTTTCCAGCCCAGCACTGATTCTTCCACCAGGACGGACTTCACCGGCGAGGCGGCCAAGCCGGTACCGACGATCGCTTCGAATTCCTCGGTGTTGTAGGCGATGCCGCCGCCTTCGCCGCCCAAGGTAAATGAGGGGCGGATGATCGAGGGCAAGCCGACGAACGGCAGCGCGGCGCGCGCTTCTTCCAACGAGTGCACCATGCGGCTGCGCGGGCTTTCCAGGCCGATCTTCTCCATGGCCTCCTTGAACATCTGCCGGTCTTCGGCTTTCTCGATGACGTCGCGCTTGGCGGCGATCATCTCGACGTTGAACTTCTTCAGCACGCCCATTTCGTCGAGCTTCATGGCCGTGTTCAGCGCCGTCTGCCCGCCCATGGTCGGCAGCAGCGCATCGGGGCGCTCTTTTTCGATGATTTTGGCGACCGTCGCGGGCGTGATCGGCTCGATGTAGGTGGCATCCGCCAGGCCCGGATCGGTCATGATCGTCGCCGGGTTCGAGTTCACCAGGATGACGCGATAGCCTTCCGCCCGCAGCGTCTTGCACGCCTGCGCGCCGGAGTAATCGAACTCGCACGCCTGGCCGATGACGATGGGCCCCGCGCCGATGATCAGAATGCTTTTGATGTCTGTGCGTTTGGGCATGGCCGAGATTTACGCCAAAATAGCCCTCTCCCCTTGTGGGAGAGGGTTGGGTGAGGGGGCATGAAAAAACCTGGAACCAAGCGGGCACGCGCCCTGCGGCGCAATGCGACCGACGCTGAGCAAGCGCTGTGGCAACGCATCCGCAATCGGCAACTCGGCGCGAAGTTCCATCGGCAATTCGCCGTCGGTGCCTATGTCGTCGATTTCGTCGCCTTCGAACACAAGCTGGTCATCGAGGTCGACGGCGGGCAGCACGACATTCAGCGCACCAAGGACGAAGCCAGAACCAAAGCGCTCAACGAGGGCGGTCTGCGGGTGATCCGCTTTTGGAACAATGAAGTTCTCGGCAACATCGAAGGTGTGCTCGACGTCATCAAGTCCGAGTTGCAAAAAACCTAACCCCCTCACCCGCGACTTCGTCGCGACCTCTCCCACAAGGGGAGAGGTAGAACTAACCCTCTCCCCGAGTGGGAGAGGGTGCCGAGCGGAGCGAGGCGGTGAGGGGGTTGCTGTCACCATTGCACTACTTCTTCTTGTGCGCGGCCATGGCGGCGGTGAAGCGCTCGAACAAATAATGGCTATCCTGCGGACCCGGCGAGGCCTCGGGGTGGTACTGCACCGAGAACACCGGCTTGTCAGTCGCGCGCATGCCTTCGACGATGCCGTCGAACAGCGATTTGTGAGTCTCTTTGACGTTGGCGGGCAAGGACGCGCGGTCCACCGCGAAGCCGTGGTTCTGCGAGGTGATCTCGACCTTGCCGGTTTCCAAATCCTGCACCGGCTGGTTGGCCCCACGATGGCCCAGGTTCAGCTTGTAGGTCTTGGCGCCGAGGGCCAGCGACAAAATCTGGTGCCCCAAACAAATGCCGAAGATCGGTTTGCCGGTGGCGATCAGCTTCTTGATTTCCGGCACGGCGTAGACGCCCGTGGCCGCCGGGTCGCCGGGGCCGTTGGACAGAAAAATACCGTCGGGGTTGTGACGCAAAATGTCTTCCGCCGTCGCGGTCGCAGGCACCACCGTGACTTTGCAGCCGGTTCCGGCCAGGCAGCGCAAAATGTTGCGCTTGGCGCCGTAGTCGATGGCCACGACGTGATGATCGGCCTTGGCCAGTTCGCCGAAGCCCTTGCCCTTCTCCCAGCGCGTTTCGCTCCAGGTGTAGGTCTGCCGGCAGGTGACGTCCTTGGCCAAGTCCATGCCGTTGAGGCCCGGCCACGCCTTGGCCTCGGCGATCAAGGCTTCGAGATCGAATTTGCCCGCGGGGTCATGGGCGATGACGCCGTTGGGCGCGCCCTTGTCGCGGATCAGCCGCGTCAGGCGGCGGGTATCGAGGCCCGCGAGGCCAATTAAATTGTGCGACTTCAGCCACGCATCCAGGTGCTGCTTGGAACGGTAGTTGGAGGGCGCGGTGATGTCGTCGCGGATGATGACCCCGCGCGCGGCCGGCGTGGCGGACTCAAGGTCGTCCGGGTTCGCGCCGATGTTGCCGATGTGGGGGAAGGTGAAGGTGATGATCTGGCCCGCGTAGGACGGGTCGGTCATCACTTCCTGGTATCCGGTGATGGAGGTGTTGAATACCACCTCGCCGACGTTCTTGCCCACGGCACCGACGCCGTGCCCCCAAAACACCGATCCATCGTTCAACGCCAAAACGGCGGTCGCGCCCTGCGGCTTCGCCCGGCCCAACGATGGATGCCCGGCCGCCATCAGGGCAGGCCTTTGAGCAGGGGGGCGGGCGGGCAGGTCATGGCAAAACCGCTTTCGTGGGGTTCGCATCGGCCCTGACCGGCGCGGCGTCGCGCGACGGTTTGTGTCGATGCTCGGATGTGAGGTAAGCGCGGTGTGTAAGGAAACCCCAAACCTGAGTCAAGTGACACCGCGTGTGGATAACTCGGTCGAAAACCCAGGCTTTCCAGGCCTTCGCGGGTTTTGCCAGGCGCGGGGCTTTGGCGTAGGTTACGGCCCTTCCAACACCCTCTTGAACGTTTGATGAAAGGCGCTGGGCATGCTGCGGAGCCGGTTGAACGAGGCCATGAAGGACGCCATGCGCGCCAAGGACGCCCACGGGCTGGGGACCATCCGCCTGATCCTGGCCGCGCTGAAGGACCGCGACATCGCCGCGCGCAGCAAGGGCAACTACGACGGCATCTCGGAGGAGGAGATTCTCCAGATGTTCAACGGCATGATCAAACAGCGCCGCGAGAGCATCTCGCTGTATGAGCAAGGCGGGCGCTGCGAGCTCGCCCAAAAAGAACAGGACGAAATCGTCGTCATCCAGCGCTTCATGCCCACCCAGCTCGACGACGCGCAGTTGGCCGCCGCCGTGAAGGACGCGATTGCCGCGGTCGAGGCCAAGGGCCTGAAGGACATGGGCAAGGTCATGGCCGTGCTGAAGGAAAAGTACGCGGGCCAGATGGACTTCACCAAGGCCAGTGCGGCGGTCAAGCAGAGCTTGGCGTAGGCTTGATTTCCGCCATTATTGCCCGGTATTCGCCCTAGTTTCGGGCGTATATAGTCAATACCACGTTGACAGTTTATATCGACTTAACCTTCAGGTGCCGGGCGTTCTAATGCGCCCGACCTATCTGAATGCGTCCTATCGAGTCAGGTGGCGGCGAAGACTAAGATGAACTTTTCTGATGAATTTCTTGAGGAGATAAAGAACAGGCTGTCTGTGTCCAGCGTGGTGTCGCGCCGCGTAAAGTTACAAAAACGTGGCCGTGAATTTATTGGTCTAAGTCCTTTTAGTAATGAAAAGTCTCCTTCTTTCACCGTCAACGACGAGAAGGGCTTTTATCACTGCTTCTCGACCAACGAGCACGGAAACATCTTTACCTTCCTGATGAAAACCCAAAACCTGTCCTTTCCCGAGGCCGTGGAACGGCTCGCGGAAGAGGCAGGCCTGGAACTGCCGAGGTCGGACCCGCGAGATGTCGAACAAGCCAGTCGCGCGACCAAGCTGCGCGAAGCGGTGGAGGCGGCTTGTATGTTTTTTCAGGTAGCCTTGCAAAAAACTGAGAACAAGAAAGCACTCGACTATCTACATGAGCGAGGGCTCGGCAATGAAATCATCCAATCCTATCGTCTTGGCTATGCCCCACCACGCAACGCGCTAAAAGCGGATTTAATTCGACGCGGGTTTGCCGAGGATATTTTAATTGAATCGCGCCTGCTCTCAGAAGGTAAGGATGGACGAGAATCCTTCGACTTCTTCCGCGACCGGGTGATTTTCCCGATCATGGATGCACGCGGACGCCCGGTTGCTTTTGGTGGCCGCATCATGGGGGAAGGGGAGCCCAAGTACCTCAACTCGCCCGAGACGCCGCTGTTTCACAAGGGCGGGCTACTTTATGGGCTGTCGCTGGCGCGGCCTTCGATCAACGACAAAGATCAGGTCATCGTCTGCGAAGGCTACATGGACGTGATTGCGCTGGCGCAGGCTGGGTTTCCAAATGCTGTCGCACCGCTGGGCACAGCACTGACCGAGACTCAATTGGAGTTGTTATGGAAATTGACGGCAGAGCCGGTGATGTGCTTCGACGGCGACAAGGCAGGCCAACGTGCTGCGGCCCGTGCTGCGGGCCTTGCTCTACCAAGGCTGCTGCCAGGTAAGTCGCTGCAATTCGCGCTGCTGCCCTCAGGTCAGGATCCCGACGATCTGGTGCGCCGCGCTGGCCCCGAAGCCATGACCAAGGTGCTAAGCACGCTCGAGCCTTTGGCCGAAATAGTTTGGAGAAAACTTCGTGCAGAAAATACAATCGATACTCCAGAGCATCGGGCTGGCTTTAAGGCGGCTATAGACAAAGAGCTAAATCAAATCGCGGACCCGTTAGTTCGTGAGCAGTATCGCGAGATGTTTAATGACAGAGTTTGGGATTTATTTAGGCCAGGCTGGAGAGAGTCACGCCAGCGCAAGCAGGCAGCCGCGCAGCTTTATGCAAAGAAATACGAAAGAAACCTACAACCACTACCTGTTAAGTCGCTTCGACATCAAATATTGATATTGTGTCTAGTTAATCACCCAAAATTGTTTGATATGGCGGAAGAAAAATTGGGTGCAATTAAATTTGACGACGAGCAACTAGAGCATTTGCGACAATATACTCTTGTGTTGATTGGTCATGATCCAGAAATCTCATGCACAATTTTAAGAGAAAGTCTGGCTCAGAAAAAGTTCTCGAATCTTTTGTCAAAACTTGATTCTGAAATCTCACAAGTGCACGCTTTTTTCGCTGACTCTAAGGCCTCACCTTTTGATGCAATAGAAGGTTGGGAGCATACTTTTAGGCTTCTCGTAGATGAGGAAAGAGAATTAGATCGTCAAAAACTAGCCAAAGAACTCGCGGAAACTGGGAGCGAAATCGCCCTGAGTCGGATGTTGGCGCTTCACAGTGAGCCAAGAGCAATTGATGACATAGGTTCAGATAAGTTTAGAAATAGAGATAACTGACCGCCCGCTACTTTTAGGCTTCGGTAAAAAATGCTTCCAGATCAATCAGGTAATTGCTGTCTATCGGTCTGATAATACGTGACTTTTTCGGTAAACATGCTTGACTCACTGCGCCAAACCGCCTTAATGCACCTCTCTCATCAACCGGACCTTGATTCTGCGACACTTAAGGCCCATCTGGCAGGCCTAGGGTATGCCCATGACCTGGAAACCCTGCTCGGTGAGGACACTTATGTTCACGCCGCGTTCGCGCGGCCCGGCGCCGAGGCGATTAAGGCAACCGAGGGATGGGACAATACGTTTGGTTGGTATCAGAGGTCCGTCCTCGAAGCCGAGCTGAACCAGCTAAAAGAAAGCCTGGCGACGAACCCCACCGAAGACATCATCGCGGCGATCAACTCCATCGCCGCTCAACTGAATCAGCAGCCGCATGAATAAGATCAGCAAGCCCGCCGCCAAATCCTCCGCCGCCCAGTCCAAGGGCGCGACCAAATCTGGGTCGTCCAAGGAGAAGGACAAGGCGGGTGCCGCGAAAGCCGCCGCCAAGGCCGCTCCCGTGAAGCCCGCGGGCGCCAAGACCATTGCTTTGAAGCCTGGCGCGGCCAAGCCCGCGCCGGCCAAGGCCGCTGGAATCAAGCAAGTCGCCACCAAACCCGGCGTAATCAAAACTGTCGCGATCAAACCGGGCGCGCTGAAAGCCTTCAAGCCCGGCGCGAAGCCGGCTGTCGTTCTGGGCAAGGACGGCAAGCCCATCGAGCCCGCGCCCGGTGATAAACCCCTTTTGGATTCCACCAATCAGAACGTCAAGAAGCTGATCCAGAAGGCCAAGGAACGCGGCTACATCACCTATGACGAGCTGAACGCCGCCCTGCCGCCCGAGGAAATGTCCTCCGAGCAGATCGAAGACGTGATGTCGATGCTGTCCGAAATGGGCATCAACGTCGTCGAGGCCGAGGAGCAGGAAGAAGCCGAGGGCGCTGAGAAAGCCGAAGAGTCCGAAGAGGCCGCCAAGCCCGAAGGCTATACGGGCGGGAATATCGACGAAGACGACGTGGGCCGCACCGACGACCCCGTGCGCATGTACCTGCGCGAGATGGGCTCGGTCGAGCTGCTCTCGCGCGAGGGCGAAATCGCCATCGCCAAAAGAATCGAAGCCGGCCGCGAGATGATGATCGGCGGCATCTGCGAAAGCCCGATCACCATCCGCAACCTGCTGACGTGGCACGACGCGCTGCAGAACGGCAAGATGCTGCTGCGCGACATCATCGACCTCGACGCCACCTACGGCACCACGGCCATGACCAAGGCCGCCGACCAGGAACTCGAAGTCGACATGGTCTCCGAGCCGGTCGACGGCGGCGACGAGGACGAGGCCGCCAAGAAGAGAAAGAACGGCATCGAGGCGCCGGCCCCCCGGCCCGCGCCGCAGCCCGTGGCTCAGCCTGCCGCATCTCATTCCGCCCAGACCGCCGCGCCCGGCACCGTCGCGCCCGGCGCGGTTCCCGGCCAGCCGGGTATTCCCGGCGTCCCCGGAGCGCCCGGCACCGAGGAGGAAGACGAAGCCGCCGTATCGCTGGCCGCCATGGAAGCCTCGCTGATGCCGCAGGTGCTGGAGGCCTTGGAAAAGGTCGCCCACACTTACACGCGCATGAAGAAGCAGCAGGACGCGCGCATGGAAGTGCTGCAGAAGGGCGAGGAAGTCGACAAGGCGCTGGAACGCCGCTACCAGAAGATCAAACAGGAACTCGTCGAGTTGATGGAGGGCGTGCACCTCAACAACGCGCGCATCGAGGGCCTGGTCGAGAGCATGAACGACCTGAACCGCAAGCTCGTCGGCCTGGAAGGCCAACTGCTGCGCATCGCGCTGAAATGCAAACTGAAGCGCGAGGAGTTCCTGCAGGCCTACTACGGCAACGAACTCGACCCCAAGTGGCTGAAGAACGTCGCCAAACTTCCCGCCAAGGGCTGGAAGGATTTCGCCGGCCGCCATGAACAGGCGGTCGAGGATCTGCGCGCGCAGATCGCGGCCATCGCGGATGAAGCCTCCGTGCCCATCGGCGACTTCCGCCGCATCGTCAACACGGTACAGAAGGGTGAACGCGAAGCCGCGCGCGCCAAGAAGGAAATGATCGAGGCCAACCTGCGCCTCGTCATCTCGATTGCGAAAAAATACACCAACCGCGGCCTTCAGTTCCTCGATCTGATTCAGGAAGGCAACATCGGCCTGATGAAGGCGGTCGATAAGTTTGAATACCGCCGCGGCTACAAGTTCTCCACCTATGCCACGTGGTGGATCAGGCAGGCGATCACGCGCTCGATCGCCGATCAGGCGCGCACCATCCGAATCCCCGTGCACATGATCGAGACGATCAACAAGCTGGTGCGCACGTCGCGTCAGATGCTGCACGAAATCGGCCGCGAGCCGACGCCCGAAGAGCTGGCCGAAAAGCTTCAGATGCCGCTGGAGAAGGTGCGCAAGGTTCTGAAAATCGCCAAGGAACCCATCAGCCTTGAAACGCCGATTGGTGACGAGGAAGACAGCCACCTGGGCGACTTCATCGAGGACAAGAACGCCATTCAGCCGGTGGACGCGGCCATTCACGGCAACTTGCGCGAAACCACCACGCGCGTCCTGGCCAGCCTGACGGCGCGCGAAGAGCGCGTGCTGCGCATGCGTTTTGGCATCGGCATGAACACCGATCACACGCTGGAAGAAGTCGGCCAGCAGTTCAGCGTCACGCGCGAGCGCATCCGCCAGATCGAGGCCAAGGCGCTGCGCAAGCTGAAACATCCCAGCCGGTCGCGCAAACTGCGCAGCTTCCTCGACAACTGAGGCGACTGCGATGTCCGCGGCCGACGCCGCCCCGGCGAACGCCATCAATCGGCTGTTGGGCGGGCCCTTCGGCGCGTTCATCCTCAAGCCCTGGTACGACCCCGTCGCGCTGCAAGGCGTGGTGAAATTCTTCATGCCCGCCTCGCGCGCCTGGGCGGCGGCGAATAACGCCGACGGCGATATCAACGCTTTCTTGCGTTCGCTGGGCCAAGAGCGCGCGGTGGGCTTGGGCTTGTCGCGCGCGATGGCCGAAACCCAAACCCGTGCGGCGGCCTATCATGCCGCCGAGGCCGCCTGGCAGGACGCCGCGCTGAACGACGCAGCACCCGCGCGCATCACGGCACTTGAAGACGCGCGCATGCAAGCCGCAGATGCGTGGATGCGCACGCGCACGGCGTTTCTGCCGTCGCATCTTCTCAACGCGTTTCCGGCGGTAAAGTTCGAGATCGAAAGCCAGGACGCGGTCGAGCGCCGCCACGGCGCGCGGCTGGCCGATCCGAAATTGATGTTCCCCGGCGCGGAGGATGTGTCTGGCTTCACCGCCTCACCGCGCTGTGACGTTCATGGCCGGAACTTGAGCTGGGTGCGGTTTCCCGCCGCCGACCATTCCCACGACGCATATGGTTGGGCACGTGTGGAGGAACCGCGCGACGGCGACGTTAAGGGCGCGGTGATCTTTTGTCACGGCATCATGATGGAGCGCGAGCACTGGGCCAGTCTGTACGACCAGGCGGAAGTTTTTCTGGAACCCGAGGGCGGCAAGCTGGCGGTGATCTCGCCCGAAGGCCCGGGTCATGGCCGGCGCATGTATCCGGGTTTTTACGGCGGCGAGACGATTATGGCCAAGGGCGTGGGCGGCATCGCCGATTATTTCGCAGCCCACGTGGTCGAAGTCGGCCGTCTCATCGCCTGGGCGCGGCGCAGGTATGACGGCCCCGTCGCCGTGGCGGGCGTCAGCCTGGGCGCGTTGACCGCGCAGCTGGCGGTCAGCGCCGCGACGCAGTGGCCCGCCGAATGCAGGCCCGACGCCGCCTTGCTGTTGACTACCAACGAATCGCTCATCGACGTGACGTACAACGGCTCGCTTGCGGGCGGCTTGGGTTTTCCCGCCGCGTTGAACGCGGCCGGCTGGACGCCCGAGCGCATCGAACGTTACCGGCCGTTGGTGGAGCCGGGCGAGGCGGCCGTACCGCCCGAGCGCATCGTTTGCGTTCTAGGCACGACCGACACCGTGACGCCTTACGGCGGCGGCCTTCGTCTCATGGATCGCTGGCGTATCCCCGCCGCCAACGTGTTCCGCTGGCACGGCGGGCACTTCGCCGCGGCGTTTTCCGTGCTGCGTGACCGCGCGCCCATCCACAGATTCAAGGCGGCGTTGGCGCAAAGCTGAATCTTGTGCGATGGTCCGCACAGGCTGGTTAAAAAAAGTGGGCCTGTAGCTCAATTGGTTAGAGCCGACCGCTCATAACGGTCTGGTTGCAGGTTCGAGTCCTGCCGGGCCCACCATTCCTAGACAGAACCAGGAACCGTCGCCCACGTCGGATTTTCTGGCTCAGCGAGCCTTTTCAACAACCCTGGCCTGCTGCCGGTTCCGAGGACACATGGTTACGTGTCAACAAAATCCTGGGTCCTCCAATTTGAGTAAGTCAGCGCAAGAGGAACGAATCGATGCGGATTTGCAGGGTTCTCCTGACGCGTGCCGTCCGGGAGTTCGAGTGGCGGCGAGCCGCAAGCATCCATGGTAGCGAGCATTGGACGGACAGCCTGGGGCTTGATGCAATTTCCCGAGCGGTCTCAAAGATATGATAAAATGAGGTAGGCCGCGAGCATCGCAGCTGCCCATAAGGTCATCGTGCCGGTTGACCATGATCGGGTGAGAATGCCTTTAGGTCCTTGGCCGCGTTCTATTCTGGCCAAAATCAAGCTGCCGCCTGCAGCAACGGCACGCGCCCCGGAGTTCCATGCGGCCCCCGTCCATTTTCTCGAGGTCAGCAGAGCCGACCGTCCCAGGCTTCGGTAGAGCCAGTCCGCATCAAGGTTGGTCGAGCGCAACTCCGGGGGATAGATTCCGGTCCGCATGAGCACGGTGAATGCGAGAGCTGAAAGAAAGAGAAGCTGGATCTGCGCGATCACGTGGTCCGCGCTATAGGGGCTATATTCCACCCCGAAAGGAAGGAGCGCATAGAAGCGGCCGTAGAACGTGCCAATGCCGATGCACAGCACGGCCGCCGCCCCCATGGCGATCAGCATGTTAAGCGGCGCTTCGCGACAACGCTTGCCGGAATCGTGGGCAAAAAACGCGAAATACGGAATCTTGATGCCGGCATGATGGAAAACGCCCGCGCTGGCGAATAGAAGCACCAGCCAGAGCCAAAAGTGTCCTTGCTCCATCGCCGCGGAAATAATCATCGACTTCGTGACGAAACCGCTGAACAACGGAAACGCCGAGATCGACGCGGCGCCGACAATGCAAAACCCCGTCGTCCAGGGCATCGATTTGTACAGACCGCCCAACTCCGAGCCCTTGATGGTGCCGATACGGAAAAGCACCGCCCCCATGGACATGAACAAGAGGCCCTTGAACAGGATGTCGGCGAAGGCATGAGCCACAGCGCCGTTAATCGCCAGTTCCGTTCCAAGTCCGATGCCCACCACCATAAATCCGATTTGGTTGATCAGGCTGTAGGCCAAAACGCGACGCAGGTCGTTCTCGATCACGGCGTAGAAAATCGGGAACGCCGTCATGACCGCTCCGATTGGAATAAGCACATCCGTCCCGGCGTAACTGCGGGCTAAGACGTAGACCGCGACCTTGGTGGTGAACGCGGACAGAAGGACCGTACCGGTCACCGTGGCTTCGGGATAGGCATCCTGCAGCCAGCCATGCATCAAGGGAAAGGCGCATTTAATTCCGATCGCCAGGAAGATCAGAACGCCGCCGGGCACGTCCAGCCCCAACGCGTCGAATGCGAGCGACCCCGTGGCCCTGAAATGAATGACCGTACCGCCGAGCAGCAACACGCCGGAAATCAGATGCACGAGAAGATAGCGCAGGCCCGCGTGGTAAGACTTCTCATCGCGCACTGCCCAGATCAGAAAAACAGAGGCGATCGTGATCGTCTCCCAAAATACGAACAGGGTAAGCAGGTCGCCGGCGAGAACCGCGCCGAGCGCCCCGCCGGCATAAACCAGCCCCGCGACCTGTTGAGCCGTATCCCGGATGTGAAGCGCATAGATGATGCTGAGCACGGTGGCGATGAGGAAAATGTAGCTGAAAAGCAGGCTCAGCTTGTCCACCCTCAGGGTGATCAATTCCATGTCCATGAACTGAACCTGGCCGCTCACGCCGACGGGTATGGTCAGCAGGTAGCCCAACGTCACAAAGGGCAGGGCGAGCATATAGCACGCACGCATGTAGCCTTGAGGCACGAGGACGACCAGCAGTCCTCCAACGATCAGGATCAGCGCCGGGGAGAATTCAGCGATCATAATAGTTCTCGGGGCGCATCAAGATGCGCCTTAGCTGCTTCGCCAGCACGACAAGAACGACGCAGGCAATGAATCCGTAGAGGCCATAAAAGCCGAGGAAATGCTCCAGGGCGAAGGGCCCGTGCTTTGGAAAGAACACGTCGATCGCCAGAACAATCGCGCAGACGACATAAAATACGTGGACCAGCCGGTCCACGTTACGTGGATTGTCCAACCAATACCGCTTTTCGCCGCCTGAAGTCTGAGTATCCATATTAAGCACCTATTTCGGTCGACTCAGCCAAGCCCCTGAAGCAAGATTTCGATCGCATCGGCATAGATGAACAAGGCAACACACAACGCCGCCGATGTGCCGATCGCGATGAGACACGTGATCGGCGCTTCTTCAACGCGCACAACTGCGCTCTGAGCGCCGCTTTGCGGAAGAAAAAACGCGCGTACGACAACGGGCAGGAGGTATCCGGCGCTGAGCACCGAACTTAGCATGAACACGCCGATGACAAGGGTGTGTCCGGCATCTACGGCGCCGAGCGACAGCATCCATTTGCTCCACATCCCGCCAAAGGGCGGCATGCCGATGATGCTCAAGGATCCGATAAGAAAGGCAGCCAGTGTGATCGGCATGCGCCGTCCGATGCCGTTCAGTTGACTGACCTCGGTCTTATGCGCCGCGATGTAGATCGCCCCCGCGCAGAAGAACAACGTGATCTTGCCTGCGGCGTGAGTGGCGATTTGCAAGCCGGCACCGATCGCGGCGGTCGGGTGAGCCAGCGCGGCCCCAACCACCACGTACGCTAACTGGCTTACCGTGGAATAGGCCAGCCGTGCCTTGAGATTGTCCTTGGTCAGCGCAATCAAGGACGCAATAAGCAAACTGGAGCATGCGGCAAAAACGAGCCAGTTGCTGGCGCCGGATGCGGCAAGCGCTTCAAGGCCAAAGACATAGATCACGATCTTGAGGATCGCGAAAACACCCGCCTTCACCACCGCGACGGCGTGAAGCAGCGCACTAACGGGCGTCGGTGCGACCATCGCCTTGGGCAGCCAGAAATGCACCGGCATCATCGCCGCTTTGCCGATGCCGAAAACAAAAAGCGCGAGCAGCCCGCCGATCACCAATGGACTGTCTTGGCCCGTCAATATGCCCCCGGGCGTGAAATCCAGCGTTCCGGCGAGCAGCCATGTCGCGACGATGGCCGGCAGCAGCAGAAGCATCGACGTGCCGAGTAGGGCAAACAGATAGACGCGGCCCGCGCGCATCGCTTCAGCGCTGCGCTTGTGCGTCACGAGCGGAAACGTGGAAAGAGTCAACGCCTCATAGAAAAGAAACAGCGTAAAAAGATTCTTGGCGAAAGCGATGCCGACTGTGCTGGCCAGCGCGATAGCGAAGCACACGTAAAACCCGGTTTGACGCGGTTGCTGATCGGCGCGCATGTAGCCGATGGAATAAATCGAATTGACGATCCACAGTCCCGAGGCGACGAGCGCGAACAGCAGGCCGAGCGGTTCGACTTCGAATGCGACAGCCAGGCCCGGCGCGACGGCAAGGACCTCAACCTCGGGTCGGCCCCCGGAAAGCACGGTTGGGACAAGACTCGCCACGATGCTGGCCAGCAGGAATGCGGTCGCCAAAGTCACGGCTTCGCGCACGTTGGGGCGTGAATGGAACAGCGGCATGAGGGCCGCGCCCATGGCCGGGGCAATGACAGCCAGGATGACGAGGTTCTCCGGGCTGCTCATCATTGGACGCCGCCCAGGAGCGTTTCCGCCACCCTTCCTGTGATGCCTACCGTCAGCCGCGTATCAATGCCGAAATACACTACTGCTAGGGCAAACAGGAGCAGCGGCAAAAGCATCGAAAGCGGGGGATCCTTGGCCTGATCGGCGCTCGGCCCCGTCGGCCGAAACCAAACGATTTCGAGAACGCGTCCGACATACACAGCGGTTATCAATGAACTTGCGACGATCAAGAACACGAGAGCGCCCCATCCTTGGTCCGCCGCGCCGACGCTGAGGTACCACTTGGAGATAAAACCCGCCGTTCCCGGCGTGCCGATCAGGCCCAAGCCTGCCAAGGTGAACGTACCCATCGTCAGCGGCATCTTCCGTCCGATGCCGGCAAGGTCGGAGAGGCGCACGGTGCCGACGCGATAAAATACCGCGCCCAGCGCCAAGAAAAGCGCCGCCTTCATCAGGGCGTGGTTGACCAAGTGCGCCAACCCGCCCGTCAGCGCCGCCTGATTTGCGATGCCGATTCCAAGAGTGATGTAGCCGATCTGCGCCAGAGAGGAATACGCCATCATCCGTTTCACGTTCTTCTCGAATATGGCGACGAACGATGCCGCGAACATGGCGAGGATGGAAAGTCCCAGAACGATTTCCGTGATCGGCAGCTGATGAAACGGAACGGCGACGCCGAAGACCGAGAACAAGTACCGCAGCAGCAGATAAACCGCGACTTTAGTGGCCGTCGCCGACAAAAAAACCGTGACCCAAGACGGCGCACACGCGTAGGCGTTGGGAAGCCAGAAGTGCAACGGAACTAGCGCGAGTTTCAGGCTGATGCCCACCGTGATGAAGGCCATGGCCGCGAAGACGGTGCGGGTCTGCTCGCCTTCGATCAGGGCCAGCCGCGCCGCGATATCCACCATGTTCAGGCTGCCCGTCAGCAAGTAAAGAAAGCCGACGCCGATGACGTAAAACGTCGCGCCGATGGTTCCCATGATCAAATACTGGAATGCCGCCAAGGGCGCCTTTCGGTTGCGGCCCAGGGCGATCAGCGCGTAGGTCGAAAGCGACGAAATTTCCAGGAACACGAACGCGTTGAACGCGTCGCCAGTGATTGTAACGCCGAGCAGGCCGGTGAGGCAGAGAAGATAAATCGCATAAAACCAGACGCACTGGTCATCGTCGATCTCGGCCCTCATGCTCCGGGAGGCGAAGGGGATCGTGGCCGCGCCGATCGACGACACCAAGGTCAGCACGAAACCATTCAGGAGATCGACGCGATATTCGATTCCCCACGGCGGAGGCCAACCGCCCAGAGCGTATGAAATCGGGCCGTCGGTCCAGACGCGATAGAGCAGCACCGCAGAAACAATCGGCAAAATCCAGCTGATCGCCAGCGTCAGGCCAAACGCCATTCTTTCGCGCCGCAGGAACGCCACGAGGACGGCACCCAGCAGGGGGATGACGACCTGCAAGGCTGGAAGGTGACCCCCCAATACGGTCATTCCGCCTGATCCCGTTCGATGATTTCATCCTCGTCGATGGTGCCATAGGCCTCGTTGATGCGGACGATCAACGCGAGGCCCAGAGCCAGCGTGCCGACGCCCACGACGATGGCGGTCAAAATCAGCGCATGCGGCAGAGGATTAGAGTAGATCTGGAAGTCGCCGCTGAGAATCGGCGCAGTCCCGCCTATGATTTTCGCCGGTTCGAGATAGAGCAGGTAAACCGACGTTTGAAAGAGCGACAACCCCACCAACTTCTTGATCATGTTGTTGCGCGCAATGACGATGTAAAGCCCCGCCATCATCAGGAAGATGGTGACCACATAGTTGTAATGCCCGATGAAGTCGGTTGCGTCAGGCATTAGCGTTCTCGTTCGACGAAGGCGTAAAACAGCGCGGTCATGGCTCCGAAAACGGTGATCAAGACGCCCGCTTCGACCAGGAATATCCCGAGATGCCGGGCTGAAAGAGCGTCGTCGGCGAGCACCCGGTAATTCAGAAAGTTCTCGCCGTAAAAAAGGCTGATGATGCCGGTTCCGGCAAAGACGAGCACGCCGAGGGGGACCAGACGCTCGATCAACGGGCGTGGCGCGATCAGACGCGCGGCGCGCCGCCCAAAGGCTATTGCGACCAGTATCACGGCGCCGGCGGCAATGACGCCGGCCTGGAATCCGCCTCCAGGCCCGTACTCGCCGTGGAACTGAACGTACAGCGCAAATAGAAAGATGAATGGCACGATCAGCCGCGTGCCGACGGCAAGCACCACGTCGGTATTTGTCGGGTTGGGGTTGGACCCCGGGCCGACGCGCCGACCTTTCCCGTTCAATAACAGCATAACGCCGATGCCTGCGATCATCACGACCGTCGTTTCGCCCAACGTGTCAAAGCTGCGGTAGTCCGCCAACACGCCGGTGACCATGTTGGGCACCCCGGTTTCGGTGATGCTTTCGATGTAGCGCGGGGCGACGTAGCTGTGAATCGGCGTGTCCGCGGCGCCAAACGGCGGTAAAGCGAGCGAACCCCAGACCAGGACGGCCCCAACCACCAGCGTCAGCACGAGCGGGGCGATGCTTTTTCGCCTCGGCGCGTATTCGCGTGTATTCGTCAAGTGAAGTGCGGCCAACAGCAGCACCGTGGAAATCCCGGCTCCCACCGAGGCCTCCGTCAGGGCGACGTCAACGGCATCGAGGACGACCATTACGCTGGCCATCAGAAAGCTGTAGATCGCGCCCAAAATGACGACGCTGACGAGGCTGCGCTGAACCGCGATGGCCGACGTCACCACCGCCAACAACGTCAGGAGCGCCATGTTGATGGCGGCTTCCATGGCTACCTCCCGCCTCGGGGCGGGTGCGGCGTCTTGTCGTCGCCGTGAGCGCCATTTTGCAAGTTCCGTCTATCCTCCGCCAGCGTCGGCTTGATGCCCTCCTTCATCGCCGCCCGGGCGAGCGCATGAGCCGCAACCGGCAGGGTGAAGAAGAAGATCGCGAGGATGAACAGAAGTTTCACGGTGGCCAAGCTCCAGCCGGCCTGCAGAATCATACCGAGAATGAGAAATCCCGCGCCAACAGTGTCGATGATGCTGGCTCCGTGGATGCGCGCATAAACATCGGGCATCCGTACCAGACTGATCGCGCCGACCACGACAAAAAATGAGCCAGCGAAGATGAAAATGCCGCTCGCGATGTCGATCATCAAAGTCATCGGCCGTCAACATCCCCGTCGGCGTCGTGGGCGAGATCGCCGTGTCGAAAGAATTTCAGCACCGCCAAAGTGCCGATGAGATTAAGCAGGCCGTAAGTCAAACCGATGTCGAGGAATTCAGGACGTTCGGTGAGGAAGCCGATCACCGCGAGCATGAGAATCGCCAGCATGCCTACCGCATTGCCTGCGAGGGCCCTGTCGAAAACGGTCGGTCCTTTGACGGCCCTCACGACCGCGAGTAAAAGCGCGACGATGATCGCGCCGGCGGCGCCTGCGAACATGTCAGCCGCTCCCTTCGAATCGGGCGACACGGCGGTCCATCTCGCCCGCTTCAAGATCGATCGCGTCACCGCGAGTGAGCGCGTGGACGACGAGGGCTCCGTCACCGACGCCGACCGTCAACGTGCCGGGGGTCAGCGTGATTGAGTTCGCATAGGTCGCGACGCCGGCGGCCGTGACCTGGCTTGCCTTCAAGGTTGTCATCGTCGGCGAAATGGGAAGTTTTGGGTGCAACACGATTTTCGTGACGCGCCATGCGGATTTGACCACCTCGCTCAATAGCCAGGGGTAATAGCTGATGCCGCGAAGAAGCAGATGGGACGGGTGTCCGTCGGCGTCGAGCATGCCGAGCCGTCGTGCGGCCAAGACGCACAAGACGGCGCTCATAAACCCGGCACCTACCAGCATTGCAGTATAGTGGCCCGACAGCGCGAGCCAAAAAATAAACAAGAAAGCAAGTAGGCTGATCGCGCGGATGATCGTTTTCACCGACATCAGGATTTCACTCATCGTCCTTTCAGGGAGATTGACCGCATATGCACCACTTTAGCGCGATGTGCCGCGCGCAACCAAGGGCAAAGCAAATGAAGATATGCGGCAGGAAACGCGAGGTCGTTGTCGTGTCTTCGTGCTTTTATCCTCGTGTTCAGCCGTCCGACGAATCTTGCCTATCTTGAACGCTGAGGGATTTGCCGTTGTCGGTCAACATCGACCTTCATTACGTCGTCATGCCGAATAACGACTGCGTTCCAACTATTTTCCCGATCAAGGGTCGGCACGCCAATGCCATCGTATCCGGTTTGCAAAAAGATCCCGGTCGCTGTGTCTTTGTCGATCTTCAGTTCTGACGATGAGCTTTCTCCAACGCCTTGTGATTGAGCAAATGACGGCAACGTCGTGCCAAGCGACCCAAAATTAGGAATGCGGCCAGGACGACTCGCTGATGAGCCCGCAGATGTTTCAGAGGCCGTCGTTCACGCTCAAATCACGCATCGCCTTCGGGCGGTTCAAAACCCGCCCAACCCCGACCCCTCGTCCACCCCATGTTATCCACAACATCCTGGGGGTGGACCCCTCGAAAACCCCCATAAATAGCGTCTTTGGCCTTGCATCGGGGTGCGGGCTGTGATTCTCTCCAGCCCGATTTCACGCTGTAGCCAGCCAACATAGGAAGGACCTCAATGGCCAAAGCAGAGAACGGCAAGCCCGACATCGTCACCCTGAAGCACCTCGCCGAGACGATCGCCGAGAACCACGCCATGTCGAAGAAGCAGGCGGGCGAGATTTGTGGCGACTTCATCGGCCAGATGATCAAGGCCCTGAAGAAGGGCAGCAAGATCCGCATCCCCGATTTCGGCATCCTGCAGGTCCGCAAGCGCCCGGCGCGCATGGGCCGCAACCCGGCCACCGGCGAGCAGATCAAGATCAAGGCGAGCAAGAAGGTCGCCTTCCGCGCCGCCAAGACGCTCAAGGAAGCCGTCTAAGCGACGCCGCGAGAGTTTCATGAAAAAGGCCCGGGTCATGCCCGGGCCTTTTTTTGTTTTAAGACTCTTTGTTTGGAACATTTCCCACGCCAACCGGAAGGCCACTTGTCGGGGAAATGTTCCTATGCCTCCACCAGCACCTTGAAGCCGCCGATGATCATGCGCTTGGCGTCGAAAGGCATCTTCATCTTGCCGGTCATCATCGGCGCCAGGCGCTTGTCGGCCATCACCTTGGCCATCACCGCGTCGCGGTGCTTGCGCGATTTGTAGGTGATCACCGAAAACCAAACGGTTTCGTTCTTCTTCAGCTTCACGCTGCGCGGAAACGACGTCACCTTGCCCACCGGGGCGTCGTCGGCGATGGCCTCGAAATACGCCACCGCGCCGTGGTCCATCCACACCTTGCGGCCCAGCTTGGCCATCTTCACGTAGGCGGCCTTGTTCTTGGTGGGCACGGGAATCACAAATCCATCGACGTAGCTCATGTTGAGGTTCCTTTCGTTGCAGGTTACTGGGGTTTGCCGGGTTTAAGTCCGGGAGTCGGCGGCCCGGTGAATTCGGTTTCGATGATGATCTCCACGGCGTCGCTGACCCCCATCTTACTGCCCGGCGGCGGAATGCCGTATGAAATACCGAAGTCGGAGCGCTTCAGCGTGCCCGTGGCCGAGAAGCCGATGCGCGCGTTGGGGTCCAGTTCCATGCCCGGATAGCCGCCGTTGAACACGGCTTGCAGCGTCACGGGCTTGGTGACGCCGCGCAAGGTCAGCTCGCCGATGATCGTGGCCGTCGTCGGGCCGGTCTGCTCGATCTTGACCGAGCGGTAGGTCATCTGCGGGTGCGCGCCCGCGTCCAGCCAGTCCTTGCCTCGCAGTTGCGCGTTGAAGTCCACCACCTTCGGATCGGGGAAATCGGTTTCCAGCGAGGTTGCGTCCACCGTGGCGTCGAGTTTGGCCGAAGTCGGTTTATTGGGGTCGAACTGCAAGGTCGCGTCGAAGCGCGTGAAGCGCGCGGTGTAGTTGGAAAAGCCCATGTGGTTAACGCGGAAGATCAGGCTGGCGTGGGACTTGTCGAGCTTATAGGTGCCCGAGGGAATATCGGCCGGTCCCTCGGCGGCGAAGGCACCGAAGGCCAGCATGGCGGCGCAAAAAACCAGAAACAGCGTTTTCATGGCGATATTCCTTTTCATCGTTCCACGATGGCTTTGAGGTCGGCCAGGCCGGTCTCAAACGCCGTTCCCATCATTTTTTCCATGTTCATGAACACATGGAAGATTTTCCCGACGAAGGGCGTGCGGCCTTCCATGGCCCACGTCACTTCGGTCGTGCCGTCTTTCGGCGTTAATGTGTATGTGACGACGTTGCTGGCGGCCATGGGCTTGGTCATGTCGAGCGACATCACGACCTTCGAGGACGGCACGCTCTCGGTGATGGTGATGCGCCCCGTTCCGATCTCCTTGCCGTTGCCTACGAAGTCGTACACCGCGCCCACGCCCTCGGCAGCACCTGTGAACGTGCGTTCAATGGGCCAGTCTTTCTTGTCGAAGGGCGACCACTCCTGGTTTTTGCGCGGGTCGTTGAGGTAGGGGAAAATCTTATCCGCGGGCGCCTTCATGACCGCCGAGCGCGCCATCGTGAAGATGTCGGGCTGGTTGGCGGCCTTGATCAACACAATTGCAACAACGAGGGCGACGACGGCGGCGATGATTGTCCACATGGCGTTTCCTTTCGACTTAAATTCGCGCGACCAAGGCTTCAAGCTGGTCGGTGGCTTTGCCCCAGCCCTCGTGAAAGCCCATCTTCTCGTGGGTTTCGCGGTCGGCCGCCGTCCAGTGCTTGATGCGCGCGCCGTAGCGGGTGCGCCCGCTCCCTAAGTCCTCGAACGTCAGGACGACGGTCATAAACGGTTTGCCCGACGGTTCCCAGGCTTTGGTGTAGGCGTCGGTGAACACCAGCCGCTCGTTCTTGACGACTTCAAGATAGACGCCGTGGTTGGGGAACTCCTGGCCCTCGGGGCCGCGCATGACGACCAAACTGGAGCCTCCGGCGCGCACGTCGGTTTCGGCATGCACGGTCTGCCAGGGTGCCGGCGTGAACCACCGTTTCATCAGCTCCGGCTCGGTCCAGCAGCGAAACAACTTTTCAGCGGCGGCGTTGATGACGCGGGTCAGCGTGAGTTCCGTGCCCTGCAGGCCGACCAGCAGGTCCTCCAGCCGGTCGTAGCTCATCGCCATGCCCTGGGTCATGGGGCCGCTCAGCACGCCGTCGCGCACGGCCTTGGAGGCGTAGCGCACGGTGACGACGTGCAGCGTTTTGCCGTCTTGCTCCGTCAGTTCGATGCGCGCTTCGGCCTCGCCCTCGTACCAGGGCTGGTCGAATTTTTCGGTGGCCACGATCAGTTCGGGCGCGATGCACTCTTTATACGTGCCGCCCATGCCCATGCTCTCGCCTTTCCCATTGGCCCATTCGTAGCGGTAACGGCCGTGCGCGCGCGCGTCGATGTCGCATACCGGCATGGTCCAGCCCGGCGGGCCCAGCAGCCATTGTTTCACCAGATGGGGCTTGGTCAGGGCGTCGAACACCAGAGCGCGCGGGGCTGTGAACGTGCGCGCCACGACGATCTCGCGGTCCGAAGGCGTGGTCACTTGGATGCTGGTCGCAGTCATCGAAATTCTCCTGTTTTTTCTTGTCTCTGGCCCTAGGACGAACAGTCAGGGGCGATTCCGACAGGGGAGATAAAAATAAATTAAGCCGGTTTTGCGGCGTTTTTCACCAGCCGGTCGAGCTGCCCGCGGATGTGGGCGGCCTCGGCAGCGGTGTTGGCCAACGCGATGGCGCGGTCGAAGGCGGTGCGCGCCTCGGCCTCGCGGCCCAGCTGCAACAACAGCGCGCCCTTGACACCGAAGAAGTTGAAATAGCCCGCGAGCTTTGATTCCAGCGGTTCAATCAACGCCAGGGCGGCGGCGGGGCCTCTGGCTTTGGAAACAGCCACGGCGCGGTTGAGTGTGACGACGGGCGAGGGCTGCATCCGCTCCAGGCTTTGATACAGCAGGTCGATCTGCGCCCAATCCGTATCTTGCGGCGTGGTGGCGCGGTCATGCAGCGCGGCGATGGCCGCCTGCACCTGATAGGGCCCGGGGCGCTTGTGGCGCATGGCGCGGTCGAGCAGCGCCAGCCCTTCGTTCATCATGTCGGCGTTCCACAGTTTTCGATCCTGATCGTCGAGCAGGATGATCTCGCCTTCGGCGCTCAGCCGCGCCGGGCTGCGCGCGTGTTGCAACAACATCAACGCCGTCAGGCCCATGATCTCGGGTTCGGATTGGAACAGGCGCAGCAACAGCCGCGACAAACGAATCGCTTCGTCGCACAGGGGCCGGCGCGCCGAGGCGCTGTCGCCGCCGGCCGAATAGCCCTCGTTGAACACGAGATACAGCATGGCCGCGACCACACTAATGCGTTCGGCGCGCTCCACCGGCCCGGGGGTCTCGAACGCCACGTCGGCGTCATGCAGGCGCGCCTTGGCGCGCGTGATGCGCTGCTCCATGGCCGCCTCGGAGACTAAAAATGCCTTGGCGATTTGCTTGACCGACAGCCCCGAGACGATGCGCAAGGCCAATGCGATCTGCTGGGTCGGCTGCAATTCGGGATGCCCGCAGACGAACAGCAGTCGCAGAATGTCGTCGCGGTAGTGGGACTGATCCAACCGTTCGGCCAAGTCGCTTTCGGCGTCGCCGAGGTCGGAAATCGCCGCCTCGTCGGGCAGTGCCTGCTGTTTGGCCAGGCGGCGCTTGACGTCGAGGCCCGCGTTGCGGCCCACCATCACCAGCCATGCCACGGCGTCGCGCGGCGGGCCGTTTTGCGGCCAATGCGTCAGCGCCTTCAGGCAGGCGTTCTGGAAGGCCTCTTCGGCGGTGTCGAGGTCGCGAAAATAGCGCAGCAGCGCGCCCACGGCCTGGGGCCGGGCGGCGCTCAAGGCTGCGTCCATCCAGCCGGACTCGTTCATTTTGCGGCTGAGGCCGCGCCCGGGAAGAACAGCCGCAGGGGCCGGATTTCATAGCTGCCGCCGGGGTTGGCCGCGCCCAGCTCCTTGGCGGTGGCCACGGCCTCGTCCAAATCCTTGCACTCGACGACGAAGAAGCCCAGCAACTGCTCCTTGGTTTCGGCGAAGGGCCCGTCGATCACCATGTGCGGCTCGGCTTGCTTGCGCAGCGTGGTGGCGGTGGTGGTGGGCATCAGGCGCGCCACGGGGCCTAAGCGGCCCTGCTTGATCAACTTCTCCTGCACCGCCCCCAGCTTGGCCATGACCGCGTCGTTCTGGGCCTCGGACCACGCCTCGACGATGCGCTCCTGGTGGTAACATAAAATGGCGTATTGCATGGCGACTCTCCTTTGTTCCTCCCCAGGACGAACCAGAATAGCCTTTCCCGACAAGTGGCTGAAAATAATTCGCACCAAGCGCTAGACTGGGAAAACGCTTAGGACAATTTGGAGGCTCACATGACATTTTCACTCTCGCGTCGCAGCTTAGGGGCAGGTGTGCTGGCGGCGGGCTTGGCGGGCCGCGCACAGGCCGCGGTGCCCAAGGGCAAGATGCGCGTGTGGCAGGTGGGCGAGCAGAAAAGCTTCGAGACGCTCACGCTGGCCGAACGCCCCATCCCAAAGCCCGGCCCGGGCCAGGCGCTGATCAAGGTGCACTATGCGGGCATCGCCGCGCGCGACCAGGGCATCGTCATGGCCATGTTCCCGGTGCCGCCGGGCCCGCGCGCCGCCACGCTCATCCCCCTCAGCGAGGGCTGCGGCGAGGTGCTGGCGGTGGGAGAAGGCGAAGCGCGTATCAAGGTCGGCGAGCGGGTGACCGCACCGCATTGGGCCAACTGGGTCGACGGGCCGTGGTCGCCGGCCAATTACGCCGCCGATGTGGGCAATACCATCGACGGCTGGTTGGGCGAGTACATTCTGCTGCCCGCCCAGGCTTTGGTGCGCGTGCCCGAGGCTGTGAGTTCGGAGCACGCCGCCACCTTGGCGGGCTCGGGCGTCACCGCATGGCACGCGCTGCATGAGGTGGCGCATGTGCGTTCCGATGATACTGTTTTGTCGCTCGGCACCGGCGGGGTGTCGACGTTCGGGCTGTTGTTCGCCAAAGCCGCGGGCGCGCGGGTGGTGGTGACGTCGTCCTCCGACGAAAAGCTGGCGCAGATGCGCGCCCTGGGGGCGGACATCACCGTGAACTACAAAACCAACCCGCAATGGGGCAAAGAGGTGTTCGACAAAACCGGGGGCGGGGTGTCCGTGGTGCTGGAGAACGTCGGGCCCGGCACGCTTGATCAGTCCATGGCCGCCTGCGGCAACAACGCCCGCGTGGTGATGATCGGCACCGGACGGCCGCCGCCCAACCCGCCGAATTTGTACGGCATGTACCTGAAAAATCTGTCGCTGAAAGCCATCAGCGCCGGTAGCCGCGCGATGATGGAAGATATGCTCGCCGCCATGGCCAACGGAAACCTCAAGCCCGTGATCGCCATGACCATCCCCTTCGCCGAGGCTAGGCGCGCCTACACCGAAATCCGCGACGGCGACCACGTGGGCAAGATCGTGATCAAGGTGAGTTAGCAGTCTCCAAGGCTTCCATTAGTTTACGGCGCAGTTCCACCTGTCGGTAGGGTTTGAGCAGGATGTGCTTGATCTGATGGCGGCGAAAACTGGCCTCGGCGTTACCGTCCAGGTAGCCGGAGGTGAGCAGGATTTTGATTCCCGGCCGCAGCCGCCGCGCATGGTCGGCCAGGTCCGCGCCGTTCATGCCGCCCGGCATGATCATGTCGGTCAGCAACAGATCGATGCGGACGCCGCGGCTGAGGATCTTCATCGCTTCGTTCGCGTTGATCGCTTCCTTGACCGTGATGTCCATTGCCTCCAGCTGCTGACGGACCGTCATGCGCACCTCGTCGGTGTCTTCCACCAACAGCACGACGAGGCCCGCCAGCGAGGTGCCCTCCTCGGTCTTGCTCGAAATTGCGCCGTTGGGAAACGTCTCGGAGCGGGGCAGGTACAGATGAACCGTCGTGCCTTGCCCCGGCGTGCTGTCGAGCCTGACGTGCCCGCCCGATTGCGTGATGAAACCGTAGACCATGCTGAGCCCCAACCCCGATCCCTTGCCTTCCTTGGTGCTGTAGAAGGGCTCGAACGCACGTTCCATCACCTCGCGCGGCATCCCGGCGCCCGTATCGGCGATGGAAATCACCACGTAGTGCCCAGCGGGCGGGTCAGCCGCCGTGCGCTGCGCGGTTTGCCTCAGGTTTGACGCCTCGATACGTAACCGCCCGCCGTTGGGCATTGCATCGCGCGCGTTCACGACCAGATTGGTCAGCGCCGTTTCGATTTGGACCGCATCGCTTTCGATGGTCCAGAGCGCGGGGCCGGTGATCAGTTGAAGCTCGATGTTCTGGTCCAAGATTTGCCGCAACATGTCGATGGCGTCGGGCAGTAGCCGGTTGAGGTTGATCGGCGCGCGCTGCAGCGGCTGGCGGCGCGCGAAGGCCAGCAGTTTACGGTTCAGCTCGGCCCCCCGTTCCGCGGCCCTGATGGCCCGTGTTGCCATTTTCTGGGCCTGGGGTTTGTCTGTTAGCTCCTGTTCAAGCGCATCGACGCTGCCGATGATCACGGCCAGAAGGTTGTTGAAATCGTGCGCCAACCCTCCGGTGAGTTGCCCGATAGCTTCCATTTTTTGGGCCTGGACCAGCTGAGACTCCACCGCGTGGCGGCGGTCGATCTCGTCCCGGAGCTGCTGGTTGGCGTGCTCAAGCTCGGCGGTACGTTCGCTCACCCGCCGCTCCAGTTCGTCGTTGAACCGGCGCAGCGCATTCTCCGCGTTATGACGCTCGCGCACTTGGTGGGCGAGGTCGTCGTTCAACGCCTTCAACTGCGCGGTGCTGGGCAGCGCCAGCGCCCGGGGCATCAGCGGCCACAGCAGAATAGCGGTGACGGCCGAGACGACAGCGGTCGAAGCCTTGACCAAGCCGTCGATCGCATAGTCGGGGTTCCACATCACCCAGATGCCCAGAGCATGCGTGGTGCCGCACAGCAGAATGAACGCGCCGAACAGGCGGAATATCCACGGAAACATCAAATCGCGGCGTTGATTGACCAGCGACAGCAGCGCGAAGGGAATGGAGTAATACGACAGCGCAATTACGCCGTCGGACACGACGTGCAGCCAGAACACCTCCGGCTTCCAAAGCAGGCACATGCCGTGCGGCATGAAACCCTCATTCGAGAAGAAGTCGAGTACCGGTTGCATGGGCCACCTCGCGCTTCGCGATATTCTGGCTAACGATATGCTAAACTAAGGGTTGATAGTAAGGCAACTTCTCTTGTAAAAGGTGCCGCGTGCCGACCTTCGGCGCGAGCAAACCGGGTCACGGCATGAAACCACCGAAATTACCGCTCGCGGGCACGTGCCGTTGCGGCCAAACAAAAGTCGAGATCAGCGCCGCGCCGATCATGACGGCGGCGTGTCATTGCACGGGCTGCCAACGCATGAGCGCCAGTGCTTATTCGCTGTCAGCCATGATCCCAGCGGCGGCATTCCGCATCACGGCAGGCGAGCCTGTGATCGGCGGCCTGCGCGGGGCGGACGTGAGCCACTATTTCTGCCCGCACTGCATGAGTTGGATGTTCTCCCGCATTCCCGGCATGGATTTCGTCAACGTCCGCCCGACCATGCTGGAAGATTCGTCATGGTTCACGCCGTTCATCGAGACCATGACCAAGGAAAAGCTGTCCTGGGCCGTGACCCCGGCGAAGTACAAGTACGAAGGCTTTCCGCCCGTAGCAGACTACGGCAAGCTGATGGGCGAATACGCGGCTGTGGGCTAAGCCCTCTCCATTTGGTCCATTTGGGGTCAGAGTGAGCTAGCCCCGATTTTCCGGACGGGTTGATACGGTATCATGGTTTTCAAGTTCGTGTTCGACCGGACTGCGGTAGTCCAACGCGGCATGAGCGCGCTGGCGGTTATAGAAGACCTCGA
>Ga0164290_1000865_pt1 | contig 71199 bp, 65 predicted proteins | sample Micstemetagenome_FD_108782 | JGI IMG/M metagenome (GOLD analysis project Ga0164290, IMG submission 108782) | Contaminated culture microbial community from soil near Moab, Utah, USA - Microcoleus steenstrupii SON62 (Illumina Assembly) | ecosystem: Environmental > Terrestrial > Soil > Soil crust...
CAGCCGCGTCCCGGGTCGAGCCAGCCGGTCTCCTTCAGCTCGGCATAGGCGCGCCGCACGCTTCGTTCGGTCAGGCCGACCAGGTGGCCCATGTCGGCAGCCGAGGGGGCTTCCTCCCGTCCCTCCAGCAGCAGCCAGGTCATCACCGTGCGGGAAGACGCGCTCAGCGCCGGGTCGGCCATCACCCGCTTCACCAGGATGCGGATCGCCGGGCCGAGCGCCTCGCCATCGGCCGGGGTTCGATGTGTCGCCATCATCGCAATGGTCCCTTCCTCAATCGAAAGGGGCTATGTTAGCACAATGTTCTATTTTCTTCAATAGAAAATACTAGACGCCGCGGCGTCCTGTTTTTCTATGCTGCGGGAAGTGGGTCTTTCAGTGCCGCCGTGCCTGAACCAGGTTCGCGATGATGGTGGTTTCGCCGAGCGCGCGGCAGGCTTCGAGGCGATGCAGGCCGCTGACCAGCACGAAACGGTCCTTGTCGGGACGCACCAGGATCGGGGTCTGCTGGCCGGATTCGGCGATGCTCTCGGCCAGGGCCTGGAGCTTCGCCTCGTCGAGCGGCTTCCTCAGCGCCTGGGGTACATAGACCGCGTCGATCTTCACGCTCACCGGCTTCATGCGTACCTCCGCCGGCAGCCTAACACGCGGGCCGAGCTTCCGGGCCGGCCTCTTCCGAACGGCACATTGCCGTCCCCGAGGCACCCCTGTATGCCTGCCCGCCGCGCGGCGGGCGCAGAGGCCACCGCGCTCCCTTCGAGGCTCCAGGATGAAGCGGCTCAACATCACGTCGGGCGAGGCCTGGGCAGACCACCCGGAGGCGGTCGATATCGCCGAGGCCGAAGCGGTGATCGAGGAGCCGCGCCTGATCAGATTGCTCGCCTTCTGGCTCTCGCGCCGGAACGCCGGCCGGCCGCCGGCGCGCGGCGACATCGATCCGCGCGCGCTGGGTGCCGAGTTGCTGCCGCAGATCGTGATGTTCGAATGCGTCGAACGCGACGGGCGGCCGGATTGCCGCTACCGGCTGGTCGGCACCGCGCTGGTCGGCCGCCTGGGGATCGATCCGACCGGCCGCTACATGAGCGAAGTGATGGCCGATCCACGGCATGCCGAGCAGCTGATCCGCATGACCCACCTGCCGCTGCGGACCGGCCTGCCGGTCTTTTCCCGCGGCGTGCATGTCTCGCCCGATGAGCAGCTGCCCCGCCGGAGCACCCGGCGCCTGACCATGCCCCTGCAGCCGCTGGCGGACGGCACCGCGCTGGTGCTGGCCGGCCAGGTGCATGTCTCCGCGGCCGAGCACCAGCCGACGACGGCGGAGATGCGTCCGGTCTACCGGTCGACCCGGTTCGTGGCCTTCACCGCGTCGCCGCGATAGCGTCCGCCGCAGCCATTCGCTGCATTGCCGCCATCACCCGGGGCCTGTAAGCCTCGCCCCCGCGGAGGGCGAGCCTTCGCCTCCTTCCGAGGGTGCGGATGAAGCGGCTGACGGTGACATCGGGCGAGGCCTGGGCGAACGAGCCGGAACTTGTCGATATCGCCAATGCCGCCGCCGTGATCCGCGCGCCGCTGCTGGAGCGGCTGCTTGATTTCTGGATTTCCCGCTGCCGGGACGGGGACCTGCCGGGCCGGGCCGACATCGAGCCGCGGGAGATCGGCGCCGAGATGCTGCCGCAACTCGTCATGTTCGATTGCGTCGAGCGCGACGGCCGGGCGGATGTGCGCTACCGGCTGGTGGGAACCGCCCTGGTCGACCGACTGGGCATCGACGCGACCGGCAGCTACATGCGCGATTCCATCGCCGACGGCGTCCATGCCGAACAGCTGATCCGCCATACCCACCTGCCGGTGGAGACGGGCTCGCCCGTGTTCTCGCACGGCGTCTATGTCGACCGCGAGACGGGCGAGGCCAGGCTGGAGACGAAGCGCCTGACCCTGCCGCTCAGGCCGTTGCCGGACGGCACCAGGTTGGCCATAGCCTGCCAGACCCTCGATCCGCGCTTGCCGTTCCAGCCGAGCGCGGTGGAGATCCAGCCGGCCTATCGCTCGCTCCGCTTCGTGCGGTTTCCAACGCAAGGCCGGTCCGCCCGGCCGGGGGAGGAGCCGCCGGGTTGAGCCGGGCCGGCCGGCAACCGGCCAGTTCGGCGGCCTGCCCGCTTTCCGCCCGCCGGGCAGCCCGCTATAACCCGCGCCATCAACGGACTTACCGCTTTCTGGGAGGATGGCATGCGCGGTCTGATGCAGGACACCCCGCTCTTGATCTCGTCGCTGATCGAATACGCGGCGCTCTATCACGGCGACCGCGAGATCGTGTCGAAGACGGTGGAAGGACCGATCCACCGAACCAACTACCGCGACTTGAACCGGCGCGCCAAGCAGGTGGCGAACGCCCTGAAGCGGCTCGGCGTCAAGCTGGGCGACCGCATCGGGACGCTCGCCTGGAACGGCTATCGCCACATGGAACTCTACTACGGCGTTTCCGGCATCGGCGCCGTGCTGCACACGATCAACCCGCGCCTCTTCCCCGAGCAGATCGAGTACATCGTCGGCCATGCCGAGGATCACTATCTCTTCGTCGACCTCACCTTCGTGCCCCTGCTGGAAAAGCTCGCCGGCGCGCTGAAGCCGGTCAAGGGCTACATCGTCATGACCGACGAGGCCCATATGCCGAAGACGAGCCTGCGCAACGTCCACTGCTACGAGACGCTGATCGCCGCGGAGAGCGACGAGCTCACCTGGCCGCTGTTCGACGAGAATACCGCCTCGTCCCTCTGCTACACCTCGGGCACGACGGGGAACCCGAAGGGCGTGCTCTACTCGCACCGCTCGACCGTGCTGCATTCCTTCGCCGTCTGCGCCAAGGACGTGCTGGGCGTGCATTCGGGCGACAGCATCCTCGTCATCGTGCCGCTGTTTCACGCCAATGCCTGGGGCATTCCCTATGGCGCGGCGATGTCGGGGGCGAAGCTGGTACTGCCGGGCCCGCACATGGACGGCAAGAGCGTCTTCGAGCTCTTGTCGGAAGAGAAGGTGACGATGACGGCCGGCGTGCCGACCGTCTGGCTGATGCTGTTCGGCTATCTGGACCAGAATCCCGATGCCAAGCTGCCCTCGCTCTCGCGCGTCGTCATCGGCGGGTCGGCGGCACCGCGCTCGATGATCGAGCGATTCGAGAAGCAGTTCGGCGCCAGCACCATCCATGCCTGGGGCATGACCGAGATGAGCCCGCTCGGCACCACCGGCAACCTGCTCCCCAAGCATGCCGAGATGCCCTTCGAGAAGCGCATCGACGTGCAGGTGAAGCAGGGCCGCACGGTCTACGGCGTGGAGATGAAGATCGTCGACGACGAGGGGAAGGAGCTGCCGCGCGACGGCAAGGCCTTCGGCGACCTGATGGTGCGGGGCCCCTGGATCACCGCCGGCTATTTCAAGGGCGAGGGCGGCGTCGTCATCGATGGCGGCCACTGGTTCAAGACCGGCGACGTGGCGACGCTCGACCCCGACGGCTACATGCAGATCACCGACCGGTCGAAGGACGTTATCAAGTCGGGCGGCGAATGGATCTCCTCCATCGACCTCGAGAACGAGGCGGTGGGACATCCGGCGGTGGCGGAGGCGGCGGTGATCGGCATCGCGCATCCGAAGTGGCAGGAGCGGCCGCTCCTCATCGTGGTGAAGAAGCCGGGGCAGGAGGTGAGCCGCCAGGAGATGCTGGACTTCCTCGGCCCGCGCATCGCCAAGTGGTGGATGCCCGACGACGTGGTCTTCGTCGACACGCTGCCGCACACGGCGACGGGAAAGCTCTTGAAGACGAAGCTGCGCCAGGACTTCAAGGACTATCGCCTGCCGGGCGCCGACGCGGCCGATTAGGCGGCGCTCCCCTGGGGAGGAAATACGGGCTAAGCTTCCCGGCGGGCGGGACGTTTCCTCTCCCGCCGGCTGGGGACAAGCAATGCCGACCGAACTGAGGACGATCGTATTCTCCAACGCCGAACTGATGGAGGCGGTGGACAGCTTTCCGCAGCGCAAGAAACAGCTGCCGGACGGACCGGTGCGCAGCGCGCGGGTGTATCAGAAGCTGACGAGCGGTGTGCGCGTGGTGGTCGACATCGAGAGCGGCGGGCCGGACCGGCTGCGCCGCTTCGCCCTCGACACGCCCTTCGTCGCCCGGGTTCTGCTCGAATACTGCAACGGCCGGAACATCCCGCTGGCGCGCACGGGCGAGAAGTTCATCGAGATGATCGGCGACAACATCGCGGTCAGCCAGAAAATGCGCAGCCAGGAAGTCTTCCCGGAAGAGCCGAAACAGGAAGTCGAGGAAATCGACCACAAGTAGTGTTGCGCCGAGCCGGGAGGAAAGCAGAATGAACCGCGTGCTGGCCCATACGGGCGTGCGCTATCCGATCGTGCAAGCGCCGATGGGCTGGATCGCGCGGGCGCAGCTGGCCTCCGCCGTGTCCCGGGCCGGCGGCATGGGCATCATCGAAACCTCGTCCGGCGAGACGGAAGCCTGCATCGCCGAGATCCGGAAGATGCAGGAGATGGGGCTCACTTTCGGCATCAACCTGCCGCTGCTCTTCCTGCGCGACATCAAGATGGTCGATTACGTCTGCAACAGCGGCGTGAAGTGGGTTTCGACCTCGGCGGGGTCGCCGGCGAAGCTGATCGGCCCGCTGAAGGAGGCCGGCATCATCGTCTACCACGTGGTGCCGACGCTTGCCGCGGCGCAGAAGGCGGTCGATTGCGGCGTCGACGGGCTGATCGTGGAAGGGGCGGAAGGCGGCGGCTTCAAGAACCCGGACGACGTGTCGACGCTGGTGCTGCTGCAGGCGGTGCGCGAGAAGGTCGACGTGCCGCTGATCGCCGCCGGAGGCATCTGCGACGGCCGCGGCATGGCGGCGGCCTTCGCGCTGGGCGCGGAAGGCATCCAGATGGGGACGCGCTTCGTCGCCTCCGCCGAGAGCCCGGTGCATGCGAACTACAAGCAGGCGATCGTCGAGGCGCCGGAGACCGGCACGGTGATGCTGAACAAGAAATCCACGCCCTGCGTGCGCGTCCTGAAGACGCAGACCTCGCTCGCCTTCTACGAGGCGGGGGTGATGGACCGCTCGACGCTCAAATCGGTGCAGGAACTCTATTTCGGCGGCGACATGGAAGCCTCGATCGGTCTCGCCGGGCAGACCGCCGGCCTGATCCACGCGGTGAAGCCGGTGGCCGAGATCATCGCCGAGACGGTGGAGGGCTTCCACGCGATCCGCGAGGAGCAGGGCAGAAGGTCGGCCCAGGCCGCCTTCTGAGGCTCAGGCGAAGGCCGCTTCCGGGGACGGCTCGCGCATGCGGCGGGGGTCGTCGAAATAGGCGAGGCCGCCCATCAGGATGTTGACCGTTTCGCCGTCGTCGGAGAGCGGCATCCAGACGACCTCGTAGCCGTAGAGCTGATCGGCGAGCAGACGCTCGCTGCGGCCGACGAAGGGCGCTCGCGTCTCGATCAGCGAGCGGCAGCGCTCGAGCAGCACGACGCGGTTCACCGGGTTCGGCAGGTCCTCCACCGTCCGCCCGGTCATGTCGTATTGGGCGTGCTGGACCAGCGCCGTGCCGTGCAGGCGGAAGCGGAAGGCGAGCGGGTTCCGCTCCACGTCCAGCAGGAGGACATGGCCGAGGGCGAAGGCGAATTCCAGCGGGTCGAGATCGCGGCGCGCCGGCATGGCGCGGCCGCCTCGTTTCGCATCCCAGTACCGGAAAAGCTCCCTGAGGTAAGGCGTCTCTATGTCGTTGGGGCCGACAGACATGCTGCACTCCAAGCCCGAGTCGATCCCGAGCCTGTCACATAAGCTTTGCGGAAGCGTAAAGGTTGCTCAGGCCGTGACCGATTCGCGCGCGGTGGCGATCACCCGCTCCACTTCGGCCGGGGTGGTCGACCAGGCGGTGACGAGGCGGAGCAGCGTGCCGCCGGGTTCCCAGCGGTGGAAGCGCAAGCCCGCCTTCTCCATGCGCTGGATGGCCGTTTCGGGCAGGTCGATGAAGACCTCGTTCGCCTCCACCGGCGCATCGAGCCGGGCGCCGGGCAGGCCGCCCAGGCCTTCGGCGAGGCGGGTCGCCATGGCATTCGAATGCGCGGCGTTTTTCAGCCACAGGCCGCCTTCGAGATAGGCGTCGAGCTGGGCGGAGAGGTAGCGCATCTTGGAGAAGAGATGCGCCGTCCGCTTCCGCCGGTAGAGGAAGTCCTTCGCCCGCGCGGGATCGAAGAAGACGACGGCTTCCGCCGCCATGGCGCCGTTCTTGGTGGCGCCGAAGGAAAGCACGTCGACGCCCGCCTTCCAGGTGATGTCGGCGGCCGAGCAGTTGAGCCGCGCCAGCGCGTTGCCGAAGCGGGCGCCGTCCATGTGCAGCGCGATCTCGTGTTTGCGGCAGACCTCGCCGATGGCGGCCACCTCGTCGGGTTTGTAGACGGCGCCCTTCTCGGTCGCCTGGGTGAGCGAGACGGCGGCCGGCTGGGCATGGTGCTGCACGCCGGCGCCAGCACCCTTCAGGCGGGCGTCGAGGCTGGCGGCGTCGATCTTGGCATGCGGGCCGTCCAGGAGGCCGAGCTTGGCCCCGCCGGTGAAGAATTCAGGCGCGCCGCATTCGTCCTGTTCGATATGGGCGTCACGATGGCAGTAGACGACACCCCATTGCGGGCTGAGGGCGGCAAGCGAGAGCGAATTGGCGGCGGTGCCGGTGGCGACCGGGAAGACCACGACCTCCTTCTCGAACAGGGCGGAGAACTTGGCGTTCAGGCCTTCGGAGATCGGGTCGGCGCCGTAGGAGGCGGCCGGGCCCTCGTTCGCCTTGACGATGGCGGCCATGATCTCCGGGCAGACGCCGGCCGTGTTGTCGCTGCGGAACTCCATCACTCGACCCCCTCGATACGGATGTCCTGAAAGCCGGTGCCGGCCGGGCGGAAGGCGCGGGTTTCGGCCGGACCTCCCGGGCGGAAGCCGGTGATGAGCCAGAAGAGGCCGGGCTCGTAGACCATGGCGGCATCGGTCGCGGAAGGCCGCGCGGCGCCGTCCGGATGGCTGTGCCAGACGGCGACGATGCGTTCGGGCGTGCCGCGGAGCGCGATCTCGAGGCGGATGCGCGTCCCCGGATCGACCTCGAAGCGCCGCCGCCGGTCTTCGGCGACATTGGCGCAGGGCACCAGCCGGAGGCCGGCCGGCGGATCGCCGCGGCCGACGATGAGCGCGCAGGCCTCCTCCGGCCATGCCGCCGCCGCCCAGGCTTCCAGCCGGGCGATGTCGGCGGCGGCCAGGGGCAGGCCGCTCACTCGGGCGTGCCCAGTTCGAAGCTGCCGAGCCGCTCGCCGGTGGCCAGCGAGAGCACGACCCAGATCTCGTTGCCGCCCAGCAGGCGGGCGCGCAGGAACATCCGCTCGCCGACCATCCGGGTCTCGATCAGCCTGGAGCCGGCCGGCAGGTCGACCTTGTGGTCGCCGAAGGCGCGCGACGGGCGATCGTCGACGGGCACGAGCGCGGCGGGAGCGACGGCCTGCATCGCCACGGCCGGCACCGGCGCCGGCGGATTGAGGCGGCGATAGAGCGTGACGCCGATGACCCCCACGGACACGACGATCAGGAGCCCGAGGACGATGACGACGGCCTTGAGCACGCGTATGTTCGGCTGCGTTTCCATGAATGACCCGACGGTTCCTCACACCCTCCACCGGATCGTGGCGGGCTCGGCTGATGCGGGCGAGCGGCTCGACCGCTTTCTCGCCCGCAGCCTGGCCGAGACCTTGTCCCGTATGCGCTTGAAGTCGTTGATCGAAACGGGGCAGGTCACGAAATCCGGCGCGACCTTAAGGGAGCCCTCCCACAGGGTCAAACCGGGCGATTCCTTCGAGGTGGCGGTGCCTGCTCCGGTGGCGGCCGAACCGCTCGGGCAGGCGATTCCGCTCAGCATCCTCTACGAGGATGCGGATCTGATCGTGGTCGACAAGCCGGCGGGGCTGGTGGTGCATCCGGCGCCGGGCAATGCCGACGGTACGCTTGTGAATGCCCTCATCGCCCATTGCGGCGAGCAGCTTTCCGGCATCGGCGGGGTGAAGCGGCCGGGCATCGTGCACCGGCTGGACAAGGACACTTCCGGGGTGATGGTGGCGGCGAAGAGCGATGCCGCGCATCAGGGCCTCTCCAGGCTGTTCGCCGCGCATGACATCGACCGGGCCTATCGGGCCGTGGTCTGGGGCCAGCCCGTGCATCCAGCCGGTGTGATCCGGGGCAATATCGGCCGCGATCCGAACAACCGCCAGCGCATGGCGGTGCTGGCCCGCGGCGGCCGCGAGGCGGTGACGCATTACAAGCTTCTGCGGCGCCTGGGGCAGAAGGCGGCGCTGGTCGAATGCGTGCTGGAAACCGGGCGGACGCACCAGATCCGCGTGCACATGTCCCATCTGGGCAACCCGGTGATGGGCGATCCCGTTTACGCCAGGAGACGGCCGAAGGCGCCGCTGGAGGGCTTCAGCCGGCAGGCGCTGCATGCCTTCCGGCTGGGCTTCCGGCACCCGGTCACCGGCGGGGCGCTGGTTTTCGAGAGCGCCTTGCCCGCCGATATGGCCGGCCTTATTTCGGCCTTGGAACAGGGTTGAATATATCGGCCCGAGAAGGGGCTTGAAACCGCGGCCGGCCGTTCCCACATTGGCACTCAACACTTTCGAGTGCCAAGGGTGGACGGCTTCGGCGGACGCCCGGACCTGTGCCATAGTGAACGGGCGGGTCGAGAAAGGAGGCAAGGATGAGCAGGGCTCTCGCACTCAGTGCGGCGTCCGATGGCGGGCTTTCCCGCTACCTGGACGAGATTCGCAAGTTCCCGCTTCTGACCGCGGACGAGGAATTCATGTTCGCCAAGCGCTGGCAGGAGCATGAGGATCCGGAAGCCGCGCAGCGCCTGGTCACCAGCCATCTGCGGCTGGTGGCGAAAATCGCCATGGGCTATCGCGGCTATGGCCTGCCGATCGGCGAACTGATCGCCGAGGGCAACGTCGGCATGATGCAGGCGGTGAAGCGCTTCGATCCCGACAAGGGCTTCCGGCTGGCCACCTACGCCATGTGGTGGATCCGCGCGTCCATTCAGGAATACATCCTGCGCTCGTGGAGCCTGGTGAAGATCGGCACCACGGCCGCACAGAAGAAGCTGTTCTTCAACCTGCGCCGCATCAAGGGCCAGCTGAAGCAGATCGACGACGGCGACCTGCCGCCCGAGGTGGTGGCGAAGATCGCCAAGGACCTGGACGTGCCGACGGAAGAGGTGGTGAACATGAACCGCCGCCTCTCGGCGCCCGACCATTCGCTGAACGCGCCGCTCAGGATCGACGGCGATGGCGAATGGCAGGACTGGCTGGTCGACGAGGATCCGAACCAGGAAATGGTCCTGGCCGAGGAGCAGGAGGTGCGCGAGCGGCGGCGCCTGCTGTCGGGCGCGATGACGGTGCTGAACGAGCGCGAGCGCGACATCCTGAACGAGCGCCGGCTGAAGGACGAGCCCGCGACGCTCGATGACCTGTCGAAGAAATACGGCATCAGCCGCGAGCGGGTGCGGCAGGTGGAAGTGCGCGCCTTCGAGAAGCTGCAGAAGGCGATGAAGCTGGGCCAGGCCGGGCATCTGCCCAAGCTGCCCGCCCCGCAGGCCGAGGGCGCCCGGGCATAGCCCGTTCGTGCAGCTCAGCCGGCAGGACGAAGACGGGCTGCCCGCGATCCTGGATCGGATCGCGGTCGGTTTGCGTTCCGGCGCGCTCGCCGCCTTCAGGCGCATCACCGCCGATCCGCTGGCCCAGCGCGCGGCACCCTATGACACGACCGCGCATCGCCGGGCGGCAGTCGACCTCGCCCGCCGCTTCGGCATTCCCCTGATCGACGAGCCGCCGATGGCGGGCTTCAGCTGGGACGGAGAGGCGCTTCGCATCCGGAGCGAGGCCTATGTGCTGATGCACGAGGTGGCGCATTGGCAGCTCTGTCCGGCGGAGCGGCTCGGCCTGCCCGATTTCGGCCTGGGGGCAGGACCCGAGACCGGCCGGCAGGCGGAAGCCGATGCGGCACGCCGCGTCGATCCCGAGACCGAACTCCTCGAGGAGCAGCGCTCGTCGCTGCTCGGCATCCTGTGGGAGGCGGCGCTCTGCCAGCCGGCGCTGAACGCCTTCCTGGAGCAGAACTGGCTGGAAGGCTGGGAACGCGGGGCCGCGGCCGCCCATTTCACCCGTATACTGTCCGATCTGGTCCGCCTTGGTCTCGCCACACCCGAAGGGTTACCTCTGGCAGTCACCGTCCGGAGCCGAGCATGAAGCGCCGCGCCTTCCTGATCGCCGGTCTGGCCGCCGCCGTCGCGCGGCCGGCGCTGGCCATGCCCTTCCGCCTGCCGCAGGTGGAATATTCCGCCCAGCGTCATGTCCGCCAGGGGGAGCGCTTCCAGGACATGGCGGTACGCTACGCGCCGGGCATGGAACGGCTGGAACTGCAGGGGGCGGAGGCCGGCGGCAACGTGGTTCTGCTCCGCCATGACCTCGGCAAGGCCTGGCTGGTCATGCCGCGCATGCGCGCACTGGCCGAACTGCCGCCGGCGGTGCTGGGGCGGATGAACCAGGTGTTCGATGGCACCAGCCTGAAGGCGGCGGGCAGCGAGACGGTCAACGGCATCGCTTGTGCCCGCTATGCCGCGAGTGGCGCCTTCCGCGGCACGGTATGGCTGTCGCGGTCCGGTATCCCGGTGAAGATCGACGGCGACCGCCAGGCCGAAGGGGGCCGGCGCAAGATCTACCTGGAGCAGAACGGCATCGTGCCGGCGCCCCAGGACGGCGCGCTGTTCGAACCGCCGGCCGGCATGATGCGCCTGCAGATGACCGACCCCGCCTGGATGCAGTTCCTGGAGGAGATGATCGGGTAGCAACTCCCTCCCTCGCGTTGCGAAGCGGCGTGGGGGAGGGTTGGGGTGGGGGTGGTTCCGGCATTAGCGAGGTCGAACAAGACTTCACCACCCCCACCCAAACCCTCCCCCGGCTGACGCCGAGGGAGGGCTTCTTTTTGACTTCGTCGCTGGCTGGCGCCGAGGGAAGGAATCCTACGCCGCGAGTTCCTTCGCGCGGCTTTTCATCAGGGGCTGGATCCGCTGGCCGAACCGGTCCATGCCGATCAGGAAATCGTCGAAGGTCAGCATGATGCCCTTGAAGCCCGGGATGGTGGCGAGCCGGTCCAGTTCGCGCGCCACGGTGGCGTAGGAACCGATGAAGCGAGCCATGTTGGTGGGCAGCTTCTCGGGCGCATGCACCATGCGGCCGACGGTCGAATGCGCTTCCGCCTTCTTGTCGGCGCCGGCCTGGGCGTCGCGCCAGGCGAGCGCCTCGAGATCGACGCCGGCCTTGTAGTGCTCCCACTTCGCCATCGCCGCCTCGTCGGTCTCGTCGGCGATCACCATGCAGAGGCCGAGCGCCTCGCAGTTGCGCCCCGCCTTGGCATTGGCTTCCGCCAGACGCCGCGCATGCGGGGCGAAGCTCATCGGGTCGTTGATGTTGCTGGCCGAGATGAAGTTGTAGTCGCCGTAGGTGGCGGCGAACTGCATCCCGCCCGTGGACTGGCCGGCGCAGATGACGTCGACATGGCCCGAGGGCCTGGGGCTCATCCGGCAGTCGTCCATGGTGAAGAACCGGCCCTTGAAGTCGGAGCGGCCGCTCGCCCAGAGCTCCTGCATCACCTGGACGTATTCGGCGCAGTACTCGTAGCGGCGTTCGAAATGCGCCTCTCCCGGCCAGAGCCCCATCTGGGTGTACTCGGCCTGCTGCCAGCCCGACACGATGTTGACCCCGAAGCGGCCCGGCGCGATGGAATCGATGGTGGTGGCCATGCGGGCGACGATGGCGGGGGGGAGCGTGAGGACGGCGGTGGAGGCGAAGAGCTTGATCCTGGTGGTGACGGCGGCGAGACCCGCCATCAGGGTGAAGGATTCGAGGTTGTGGTCCCAGTACTCGGTCGGGCCGCCGAAGCCGCGCAGCTTGATCATCGAGAGCGCGAAATCGAAGCCGTAGGCTTCCGCCTTCTCGACCACGGCGCGGTTCAACGCAAAGGTGGGCTTGTACTGCGGCGAGTTGGCGGAGATGAGCCAGCCGTTGTTGCCGATCGGAACGAACACGCCGATATCCATCGCCACCCTCCGGGAAAACACGCCGACGCGGTCCATCGGCGGAGCAAGTTCGGGGCCACGTGCGGTGCCGCAGGATACCGCCGCCGGCGCCGGTGAAATCAGGGGAATAATCAGGCGACTGCCTGCCGGCCCTGCGCAGATATCGAGCATGCGGCGCCCTCCGCCCCGTCCCCTGGAGCGGCATGGTTCTTGATCGGGCAGACCGGCCTACAGCACAGGAGTGCGTTTTCGTGGAACTGTCGACCAAGACCGCCCGCCAGATCTATCTCGACCTCAAGGCCGTGCCCGGCCGGCCGCGCTTCGGCTTCGGCGCCCGCGCCGCGGTCGTCAATGTCGACCTGCAATGCGCCTATACGCAGCCGGAGACTTTCGTCACCGCCTACGAGACCGATCCCCGCCAGGCGGAGCATGTGAATGCGCTCGCCGCCGCCTGCCGGGCGCGCGGCTTTCCCGTGGTCTGGACCTATGTCGCCTATCTGCCCGGCGGGGAGGATTGCGGCGTCTGGGGCACGCGGAGCGACACGCCCGATTCGCTGCAGAACATCCGCGAGGGTTCTGCCCGCGCGGCGCTCGATCCCCGCCTCGTCATCGGCGACCGCGACATCGTGATGAAGAAGCGCATGGCTTCCGCCTTCTTCGAGACCAACCTCGCCTCGCTCCTGGTCTTCCACCGCATCGACACGGTGATCGTCACCGGCGGCTCGACCTCGGGCTGCGTGCGGGCGAGCGTGGTCGACGGGCTCTCCCACGGCTATCGCATGATCGTCCCGGAGGAATGCGTGGCCGACAAGCACGAGAGCCCGCATTTCGCCAATCTCTACGACATGGCGGTGAAATACGCCGATGTGCTCCCCGTCGCCGAAGTGCTGGCGGGGCTTGCGGCGATGAAGGATCAGTAGACGGTGAACATGCGGGCGAGCTCGGCCGTGTCGGCGGTGCGCGTCAGGCCCAGCATCAGCAGGATGCGCGCCTTCTGGGGCGTCAGGCTGTCGGCACCGAGGATGCCGTGCTTCAGCAGATAGTTGCGCGGGCCGACCCGGCCCGAGCCGGCGCGGCTCGACTGCACCACGGCGATGCCCGAGGCGGCGGCCTTCTCCAGCGCCCGGGATTCGGCCGGGGTGCCCATGCCGGGCGCGAAACCGGCGGAGACGATGCCGCGGGCCCCGGCCGCGATCACGGCGTCGATGGTGGTGGCGTCCATGCCGGCATAGGACAGTACGATGTCGACCCGCGGCAGCGCCTCGATGCCGCCGACGTCGAATTCGGTATCCGGTGCGTGGCGGCGGAGCGGCGCGCGGTAGAAGAAGACGCCGTCGCCGTCGACATGGCCGAGGGCGCCGAAATCGGGCGTGCGGAAGGTCTGCAGGCGATAGGTCGAAGTCTTGGTCACCTCGCGGGCGGCCTGGATCTCGTCGTTCAGCAGTGTCAGCACGCCCTTTCCGCGGGCCTCCGGCGATCCGGCGAGGCGAAGCGCGCCGACGAGGTTCATGGCGGCATCGGTGCTGATCGCGCTCGACGGGCGCTGGGCGCCGACCAGCACCACCGGAATCTCGACCTTGAGGGTGAGGTTGAGGAAATAGGCGGTCTCCTCCAGCGTGGCGGTGCCGTGGGTGATGACGATGCCCCGAAGGTCGGGCTGTTCGGCCACGGTCCGGTGGATCAGGCCGACGAGGGCGAGCCATTCCTTCGGGCCGATCGCCGTGCTGGGGACGGCGGCGAAGCGGATCGGCAGCACATCGGCGACCAGCGCGCATTCGGGATAGCGGGCGACCAACTCGTCGGCTTCCAGCTTCTTCGAGGTGTCGGCGTAGTTCAGGACGTCGAGGCTGTGCTCGCCGATCGAGGAAATGGTGCCGCCGGTGCCGATGACGCCGATCCGGGGTTGCTTCGCCATGACATCACTCCTCGCGACGGGTTGCTGGGCGCCGGCAGAGCAAGGGCCGTGCCACCTGTAAGCCCTCCCTCGGCGTCAGCCGGGGGAGGGTTGGGTGGGGGTGGCGACAACTTGCGCAACGGTTCCATTGCGGCAACCGCCCCCACCCCGACCCTCCCCCACGCCGCTATCGCGACGCGAGGGAGGGAGTCATTCCGACAGCGTCCCCGACAGGCGCTCCACCGCCTCGGCATAATCCTGCATGAAATCGTAGACGACCGAGCGGGCGGAGACTTCCGCGTTCATCAGCCCGACCGCCTGGCCGACATAGTAGGTGGCGAGCGCCTTGGCGCCGGGATGCCCGCCCTCCGCCAGCTTGTCGACGCGGGCGAGCGCGCGCTTCGACACCAGGCCCTGCAGTGGCATGGGCAGCGGATCGGGCGCGCCTTCGGCGCCCCAGGCGTCGGTCCAGGGCGAGCGGAGTTGGCGGGTGTACTTTCCGGTGCGGCTGCGCGAGCGGACCGTGTCGCGCGAGGTGGCGGCGATCATCTTCTGCTTGATGGTGGGCGTGGTCTCGGCTTCGGCGGTGGTGAGCCAGACGGAACCGGTCCAGACCCCGTCGGCGCCCATGGCCATGCAGGCGGCCATCTGCCGCCCCGTCGCGATGCCCCCGGCCGCGAGGATGCGCACGTCGGGGAAGGCCTGCATCGCCTGCAGCACCTCGGGGATCAGCACCAGGGTGGAAATCTCGCCGCAATGCCCGCCGGCCTCGGTGCCGGAGACGATCAGCACGTCGACGCCGGCCTGGGCGTGCTTGATCGCGTGTTCGCGCGCGCCGGTGAGGGCGCCGACCTTCACCCCCTTCTTCTGGGCGCGCAGGAACATGGAGGGCGGCGGCACGCCGAGCGCATTGACGATCATGCCGATCGGATGGGCGAAGGCGACGTCGAGCAGCCGCTCGGCACCCTCACCCCGCATGTTCTCGCCGAAGGCATTGGTGAAGCTGCCGTCCCACAGGCCCGCCGTCTCTATGCCGTGACTCTTCAGCAGTCCCTCGACATAGGCGCGGTGCTCGGCCGGCACGCGGGCCTCGAGTTCGGCGGCGGTAACGTTGCCCTCCTTCGCCTCCATCTTGTTGGGGATGAGGAGGTCGACGCCGTAGGGCTTGCCCTTCACCTTCTCGTCGATCCATTTCAGCTCGATCTCGAGCGTCTCCGGCGTGTGGCCCACGGCGCCCAGCACGCCCATGCCGCCGGCATTGGTGACCTCCGCCACCACGTCGCGGCAATGGCTGAAGGCGAAGAGGGGGAACTCGATGCCGAGTTCCTTGCAGAGGGCGGATTTCATTGTTTCACTCCCGATTGTGATTGGCCGGGAGCTTGGCAGAAACGGCTCCGATGGGGGAGTGGCCTTGGTGGATAGCGGAGTTCGGCCTTTCCGCTACGTCAACCTTGGGCCGACTTGCCCGGCGCCGGCGGAGCGATCATTCTGCGCCGCAGCAAACAATCAAACCCTGGAGGAAGGGCACCATGGCTGAAGCATATATCGTGGCGGCGGCGCGGACGGCGGGCGGGCGCAAGGGCGGACGGCTGAAGGATTGGCATCCGGCGGATCTCGCCGGCCGGGTGCTGGATGCCCTGGTCGAGCGGACCGGCGCCGATCCGGCGATGATCGAGGACGTGGTGCTGGGCTGCGTCGGCCAGGCGGGCGAGCAGGCTTCCAACATCGCGCGCAATGCGGTGCTGGCCTCGAAGCTGCCGGAGAGCGTGCCGGCGACGTCAGTGGATCGGCAGTGCGGCTCGTCCCAGCAGGCGCTGCACTTCGCCGCCCAGGCGGTGATGTCGGGTACGATGGACATCGTGATCGCCGCGGGTGTCGAGAGCATGAGCCGCGTGCCGATGGGCCTGCCGATCGTGGTGCCGGCGAAGGCGGGCTTCGGCACCTACAAGAGCCCGAACATGGAGAGCCGCTATCCCGGCATCGAGTTCAGCCAGTTCCCGGGCGCGGAGATGATGGCGAAGAAGTACGGCCTCTCGAAGGACCAGCTGGACGAGTTCGCCTACAACAGCCACCAGAAGGCGATCGCGGCGACCAAGGCCGGCCTATTCAAGGACGAGATCGTGCCGCTGGAAGTGACCACGGCCGAAGGCAAGAAGGAGCTGCACACCGCCGACGAGGGCATCCGCTACGAGGCGAACCTCGATGCGATGCGGGCGGTGAAGCTGCTGGTCGAGGGGGGGGCGCTGACGGCGGCGAGTTCGAGCCAGATCTGCGACGGCGCCTCGGGCTGCCTGGTGGTGAACGAGAAGGGCCTGAAGGCGCTCGGTGTCGCGCCGCTGGCGCGCATCCACCACATGACGGTGGTGGGCGGCGATCCGGTGATCATGCTGGAGGCGCCCATTCCCGGCACCCTCAAGGCGCTGAAGAAGGCCGGGATGAAGATCGACGACATCGATCTGTTCGAGGTGAACGAGGCCTTCGCCTCGGTGCCGGTGGCTTGGCTGAAAGAGACCGGGGCCGATCCGTCGCGGCTCAACGTGCATGGCGGCGCCATCGCGCTGGGGCATCCTCTCGGCGGCTCGGGCACCAAGCTGATGGCGACGCTGGTCCACGCTTTGAAGGCCAAGGGCAAGCGCTATGGTCTGCAGACGATGTGCGAGGGCGGCGGTCTCGCCAACGTCACCATCGTCGAGCGCCTGTAAACAAAAAGAAGAACGGCCGGCGCCGGGCAACGACCCGGCGCCGGACCACTACTAGGGACAAACGACCATGAAGCTCGACAACACCATCTCCGCCGTCGTCACCGGCGGCGCCTCCGGCCTCGGCGAAGCCACGGCGCGGCTGCTTGCTTCGCACGGCGTCAAGGTGGCGCTGTTCGACATGAACGAGGAGAAGGGCAACAAGGTGGCCGCCGAGATCGGCGGCGTCTTCTGCAAGGTGAACGTCACCTCGGATGCCGAAGTCGATGCCGCCTTCGCCAAGGCGCGGGCCGCCATCGGGCAGGAGCGCATCCTGATAAACTGCGCCGGCACCGGGAACGCGGCCAAGACCGCGTCGCGCTCGCGCGAGACCGGCGAGATCAAGCATTTCCCGATCGATGCCTTCGACCGCATCATCCAGATCAACCTGGTCGGCACTTTCCGCTGCATCGCGAAGTCGGCCGCCGGCATGCTGACCCTGCCGCTGCTGGACAGCGGCGAGCGCGGCGCAATGGTGAACACGGCATCAGTAGCCGCCGAGGACGGGCAGATGGGGCAGGCGGCCTATTCCGCTTCCAAGGGCGGCATCATCGGCATGACGCTGCCGATCGCCCGCGACCTGTCGGGCGAGGGCATCCGCATCAACACCATCCTGCCCGGCATTTTCAACACGCCGCTGATGAACGGCGCGCCGCAGAACGTGAAGGATGCGCTGGCCGCTTCCGTGCCGTTCCCCAAGCGCCTGGGTGATCCGTCGGAATACGCCTCGCTTGCGGTCGAGATGTGCCGGAACGCCTATTTCAACGGCGAGGACGTGCGCCTGGACGGCGCCATCCGTATGGGACTGCGTTGATGAAAGTCGATCTGTCGGGCCGCGTCGCCCTCGTCACCGGGGGCAGCCGCGGCATCGGCCGGGCGATCTCGATCGCGCTGGCCGAAGCGGGCGCCGATGTCGCGGTGAACTATCGCCGCGACAAGGAGGCGGCCGAGGAGACCGTCGCCGCGATCCGGAAGCTCGGGCGCAAGGCCAAGGGCTATTCCGCCTCGGTGGAGAATTTCGAGGAGGATCGCGCGCTGATCGACGCGGTGGTCGCCGATTTCGGTGGCTTAAGCATCCTTGTCAACAACGCCGGCATCGCATCCCGCGGGCAGTCGGTCTTCGACACCGACCCGGCGGAGCTGGAGCGCGTCATGCGCGTGCATGCGCTGGCGCCGCATTTCGTCAGCAAGCTGGCGTTGCCGCACTTACGCAAAGGCCCGCGCGGAGACATCATCATGATCTCCTCGGTGGCGACGCTGGGGAATGCCGCCAACGGCGCGCCCTACAACATGGGCAAGGCGGCGATGGAAGCGCTGGCGCTCACCTTGGCCAAGGAAGAGCGGCAGTACGGCATCCGCACCAACGTGGTGGGGCCGAGCCTGACCGATACCGACATGGGCCGGCGGCTCACGCTCGCGCGCACGGGGGGCAGCAAGACGCTGCGCGACCTCGATTCCACCTATCCCTTCGGGCATGTCTGCTCGGCGGAGGAAGTGGCGGCGGCGGTGGTCTATCTGGTATCGGACGCCAATCCTTACGCCAACGGGCAGAAGCTCTACATCAACGGCGGCGGCTGAAAGCGGAGTTGAAGCAGTGAAAGTATCGGAAGCCCTCGACAGCCGCATTTCGGCGCGCGCCTTTCTCGACAAGCCGGTGGAGAAAGAGAAGATCCTCGCCATCCTCCAAGGCGCCGCGCGCGCGCCTTCCGGCGGCAACCTGCAGCCCTGGCACGTCTGGGTGATCGCGGGCGAGGAGATGCAGCGCTTCAAGGCGCTGATCGTCGAGAAGATGAAGACGACGCCGATGGGGGAGGAGACCGAGTACCAGATCTATCCCCCCGACCTGAAGGATCCCTATCGCTCGCGCCGCTACAAATGCGGCGAAGATCTCTATGCCACGATCAAGATCGGCCGCGACAACAAGCCCGCCCGGCTGATGCAGCTGGCCAAGAACTACCAGTTCTTCGGTGCGCCGGTGGGGCTGTTCTTCGCCATCGATCGCGACATGCAGGAAGGCCAATGGGCCGATCTCGGCATGTACATGCAATCGATCATGCTGCTGGCGCGCGAGCACGGCCTGCATACCTGCGCGCAGGAGGCCTGGGCCCGCTGGCACGGAACGGTCGGCGGATTCCTCGGCATCCCCAAGGAGCTGATGCTGTTTTCCGGCATGGCGCTCGGCTATATGGACGAGAGCCATCCGATCAACACGCTCAAGACCGACCGGGCGCCCTTCTCGGAGTATGTCAGCCTGAAGGGTCTGTAGGCCGCTGTATTTCGCTTTTCCGGTCTTGGCGCGAACCTTGCTGCCCGACCTTCCGGTCGGGCGCCATCGGGTTGCCTCAGGATTCGGGAAGACGCGCCGGTGCCGCTCAAGGTCCTGGTCATCGATTACAACGCCCAGCGCGCGGAAATCGTCCGCGAGGCCCTGACCCATGCCGGCGACTATCTGGTCGAGGTGGCCTGCGGCACCGGCGATCTGATCGGCCTGATCCGGGCGGCGGAGGCGGATGTCCTGATCGTCGATCTCGACCTGCCCGACCGCGACACGATCGAGCAGCTGCGGGTCACGACCCGCGAAATGCCGAGGCCGGTGGTCATGTTCGTCGACCAGTCGGATGCGGAGATGATGAAGGCTGCGATCGGCGCCGGCGTCAGCGCCTATGTGGTCGACGGGCTGGCGCAGCATCGCGTCCGTCCCGTGCTGGAAACCGCGCTGGCCCGATTCCAGGCCTTCGAGGGGCTGCGCCAGGAATTGCAGGCGGCGAAGAGCTCGCTCGCCGAGCGGAAGCTGGTCGACCGGGCCAAGGGTATCCTCATGCAGATGAAGGGGATATCCGAGGAGGAGGCCTATGCGCTCCTTCGCAAGAAGGCGATGAACGAGCAGAAGAAGCTCTCCGAGATCGCCCAGTCGATGGTGACCGCCGCGGAACTGTTGAAATAGCGGGCGGCCCGTGAATGGGCAGTGCGGCTGCCTTGTTTCGAGGCACGCTTATCCTACGGTGGCGCTGCTTTGTGCAGTGCAACATCGACAAAAGGCCGAGATAGCTGATTAACGAATAAACAGACCCGCGGGATTCCGCGCCGCGGGAAGAGTTGGCACGCGCCCTGCTTAGAGGAGAGCGCACCAACGGCGGTGCATCGAGCGGACGACGGCGTCCAGACGAGGCGACCCTTTCGAGGGTGGCGGAGTCTGTGGCGCCTTTTTTGTTTTGAGGCTTTCGTCAAACAGGGGGTCCGAATGGACAAGTCTATGCGTGGCCGGATCGTTTCTTCGAAAGTGACACGTCGCAGCCTGCTGCAGGGCACGGGCGCGGTGGCACTCATGGCGAGTCTGCGGGCCGCCTTCCCGGCCGGTGCCTTCGCGCAGGGAGCGGGCCCGGAAGTGAAGGGCACGACGCTCGGCTACATCGCGCTGACCGATGCGTCGCCGCTGATCATCGCCAAGGAGAAGGGCTTCTACGCCAAGCACGGCGTGCCCGACATGAACATCGCCAAGCAGGCTTCGTGGGGCGCGACCCGCGACAACATCGAACTCGGTGCCGAGGCGGGCGGCATCACCGGCGCGCATATCCTCACCCCCATGCCCTACCTGCTTTCCACCGGCAAGATCACCAAGGGCAACAAGCCGCTGCCGATGTCGATCCTGGCCCGACTCAACACCAACGGCCAGGCGATCTCGGTGGCGAAGAAATATCTCGACCTCAAGGTCACGACCGACGCCAAGGCGCTGGCCGAGGCCTGGCGCAAGCAGAAGTCGGCCGGCAAGGAAGTGAAGGTCGCCATGACCTTTCCCGGCGGCACGCATGACGTCTGGATCCGCTACTGGATGGCCGCCAATGGGGTCGATCCCGACAAGGACGTCTCCACCATCACCGTGCCGCCGCCCCAGATGGTGGCGAACATGAAGGTCGACACCATGGACGCCTTCTGCGTCGGCGAACCCTGGAACGACCAGCTGGTGCGCCAGAAGATCGGCTTCACCGCGCTCACCACCGGCGAGCTGTGGAAGGACCATCCGGAAAAGAGCCTCGGCCTGCGGGCCGATTGGGTGGAGAAGAACCCGAAGGCGACCGCCGCGATCCTCGCCGCCGTACTGGAAGCCCAGCAGTGGTGCGACAAGCCGGAAAACAAGACCGAGATGTGCAACATCGTCGGCGGCCGCGACTGGTTCAAGGTGCCGGTCGAGGACATCCTGCCGCGATCCAAGGGCGACATCGACTACGGCGACGGGCGCAAGGTGACGGGCAGTCCGCTCCTGATGAAGTTCTGGAAGGACTTCGCCTCCTATCCCTTCCACAGCCACGACCTCTGGTTCCTGACCGAGGACATCCGCTGGGGCTACCTGCCGGCGGACACCGACACGAAGGCCCTCATCGCCAAGGTCAATCGCGAGGACCTGTGGCGCGCGGCGGCGAAGACCATCGGTGCCGGCGAGGCGGATATCCCGAAGAGCACATCGCGCGGCAAGGAGACCTTCTTCGACGGCAAGGTCTTCGATCCGGCCGATCCGGCGGGCTACCTGAAGAGCCTCGCCATCACTCGCATCTCGTAAGGGGCTACATCATGACGATGCATTTCCAGCCCTCCGGCGCGGCGGCGATCGCGGTCGGCAACGAACGGGCCAGGGATGTGGCCGAGGAGCGGCGGGCGAAGATCCGCGCCGCCGCCCTCGCGGTGGGCCGCACCGTCCTGCCGCCCGTCGTCATGCTGGCGCTGCTGCTCGGCGTGTGGGAACTGGCCTGCGCCCGCCCCGGATCGCCGCTGCCGGCGCCGTCGAAGGTGATCGCCGACACCTGGGAGCTGATCGTCGATCCCTTCTACGACAAGGGTAACCTGGACAAGGGCCTCTTCTGGCATCTGCTCGCCAGCCTGCAGCGGGTCGCCATCGGTTACTCGATCGCCGCCGTCGTCGGCGTGGCGCTGGGCGTGCTGATCGGGCAGTCGAGCCTCGCCTTCCGCGGCCTCGACCCGATCTTCCAGGTTCTGCGCACCGTGCCGCCGCTGGCCTGGCTGCCGCTGTCGCTGGCCGCCTTCCAGCAGGCCGGGCCTTCGGCCGTCTTCGTCATCACCATCACGGCGATCTGGCCGATCATCCTCAACACCGCGGTCGGCATCCGCAATATCCCGGAAGACTACCGCAACGTCGCCCGCGTGCTGCGCCTGTCGGGGCCGGAATACTTCTTCAAGATCATGCTGCCGGCCTGCGTGCCCTTCATGTTCACCGGGCTCAAGATCGGCATCGGCCTTTCCTGGCTCGCCATCGTCGCAGCCGAGATGCTGATCGGCGGCGTCGGCATCGGCTTCTTCCTTTGGGACAGCTGGAACAGCTCGCTGATCAGCGAGATCGTGCTGGCCCTCATCTATGTCGGCCTGGTCGGCTTCGCCCTCGACCGGCTCATCACGGTGGTCGGCCGCAAGGTCGGCGGCATCGGCGCGATGTGAGCGGGGGAAAGGGAGGACGATCATGAGCGAACCGGTCCCGCTCGGCAGCCGGCTGGAAAAGCCTTCGGTGAAACTCGGCATCGCGCCGCTGACCGATTGCGCGCCACTCGTCATCGCCTACGAGAAGGGCTTCTTCGCCGCCCAGGGCATCGAGGCCGAGATCGTGCGCGAGCCGAGCTGGTCCAACATCCGCGACAAGGTGGCCTACGGCCTGCTCGACGGTGCGCAGATGCTGGGGCCGATGCCGATCGCCGGCACGCTCGGCATCGACGGAGTCGCCCGGCCGATGGTGGTGGCCTCGGTCCTGTCGCTGAACGGCAATGCCTTCACGGTCTCGACCGCGCTCCACGAGCGCATGCTGGCGGCCGATCCGGTGGCGATGAAGAGCCGGCCGCTGGCCGCGCGCGCGCTGAAGAAGGTGATCGACGAGGATGCGGCGGCGGGGCGCCCGAAGCTCAACTTCGGCATCGTCTTCGCCTTCTCGGCGCACGCCTATGAGCTGCGCTACTGGATGGCGGCGGCCGGTATCGATCCCGACGAGGATGTGAGCATCGCCGCGGTGCCGCCGCCGCGGATGGCGGACCAGCTGGCCGCGGGGCAGATCGACGGCTATTGCGTGGGCGAGCCCTGGAACCAGCACGCGGTGGCCTGCGGGATCGGCCGCGTCGTCGTAACCAGCCAGGACATCTGGACCGGCCGGGTCGAGAAGGTCTTCGCCGTCACGCAAGCCTGGGCCGACAGGCATCCCTGCACGCATCTCGCGCTGGTGCGCGGCCTGATCGAAGCGGGGCGCTGGCTGGATCAGCCGGAGAACCGGGTGGAGGCGGCGCATATCCTGTCGACGCGGGCCTATCTCGGTCTTCCCGCCGAGGTGGTGGCCCGCTCGCTCACCGGCCAGTACCGGGTGACGCCGGAGGCGGCACCGCTCGGTCTCACCGATTTCCACGTCTTCTCGCGCTATGCCGCCAACTTCCCCTGGGTATCGCAGGCGGAATGGTTCATCGCGCAGATGATCCGCTGGGGCCATATCGGCCGCGACATTCCTGTTCAGGCGGTGGCGCGATCGGTCTTCCGGCCCGACCTGTTCCGGCGCGCCGCGGCGGCCGTGGGCCTGCCCTGCCCCAGCATCGATTCGAAGATCGAGGGCGATCACCCCGGTTCCTGGCAGCTGGATCAGGCGACCCAACCGATCGCGATGTGCGCGGACACGGTGATGGACGGCCGTCGCTTCGAACCGGGCCATGCGCTTGCCCATGTCGATTCCTTCGGCCCCCACCGGCCCTATCTACCGCGCACGGCCGAAACCGGCGCCGCCAACTGATCTTCGCCTGGAGGAGCATTCCGATGGCCGTTTCCTATCTCAACATCGACCAGGTCGCGATGAGCTTCGCGGGGGAGAAGGGCACCTTCGTTGCCCTGACCGACGTCAACCTGAAGATCAATCGCGGCGAGTACATCGCCGTGATCGGTCATTCGGGCTGCGGCAAGTCCACGCTCCTCAACATCGTCGCCGGTCTCCTGAGGGCCACCTCGGGCGGCGTCCTGCTCGAGGATCGCGAGGTGAACGAGCCCGGTCCCGACCGGGCCGTGGTGTTCCAGAACCATTCGCTGCTGCCCTGGCTCTCCACCTACGACAACGTCCGTCTCGCGGTCGACAAGGTGCATGGCAAGTCGAAGAACGCCGCCGAGCGGCACGACTGGACCATGCACAACCTGCGCCTGGTCGGCATGGAACATGCGACCGACAAGCGCCCGCACGAGATTTCCGGCGGCATGAAGCAGCGCGTCGGCATCGCCCGCGCGCTCGCCATGGAACCGAAGGTGCTGCTGCTGGACGAACCGTTCGGGGCGCTCGACGCGCTGACCCGGGCGCATCTGCAGGACCAGGTGATGGAGATTCATGCCAGCCTCGGCAACACCTGCATCATGATCACTCATGACGTCGACGAGGCGGTACTCCTGTCCGACCGCATCGTCATGATGACGAACGGCCCCGCAGCCACCATCGGCGAGGTGCTGGACGTGCCGCTGGCCCGGCCGCGCCGCCGCCTCGACCTGGCCGGCGACCCGACCTACATCGACTGCCGCCGGCAGGTGCTGGAGTTCCTCTACGCACGCCATCGTGCCCCCTCCACCCAGGCGGCGTGAGGGCGGGACGGTGGAACGCAAGTCCGCAAAGGAACGCCTTGTCGTCGTCGGCAACGGCATGGCCCCGGGGCGCATGCTGGAGAAGCTGTTCGAGGCAGCGCCAGACGCCTACGAGATCACCATCTTCAACGCCGAGCCGCGGGTGAACTACGACCGCATCATGCTGTCGCCGGTGCTGTCGGGCGAGAAGTCCTACGAGCAGATCGTCATTCATGGCGACGGCTGGTACGTCGAGCACGGCATCACGCTGTACAAGGGCGTGAAGATCACCGGGATCGACCGGGAAGCGAAGAGCGTCAGCGCCAGCAACGGCGAGGTCGTTACCTACGACAAGCTGGTGATCGCGACCGGCTCGGTTCCCGTCATCATCCCGGTGCCGGGGCACAATCTCCCCGGTGTGCTGACCTATCGTGATCTCGACGACGTCGATGCCATGATCCTGGCCTCGAAGGCGCGGGGCAACGCGGTGGTGATCGGTGGCGGACTGCTCGGATTGGAAGCGGCGGCCGGTCTCTGCGAACAGGGGATGGATGTCACCGTGATCCACCTGATGCCGACCCTGATGGAACGCCAGCTCGACCCGGCGGCCGGCTATCTCCTGAAGCGGGAGATCGAGGGCCGCGGCATCAAGGTGCTGACCGGGGCCAACACCAAGGCCATCACCGGCAACGGCCGGGTCGAGGCGGTCGAACTGGAGGACGGCACCCGCATCGCCGCCAGCCTCGTCGTCATGGCCGTGGGCATTCGCCCCAATGCGGTGCTGGCCAAGGAAGCCGGCCTTGCCGTCAACCGCGGCATCGTCGTCGACGACCAGATGCGCACCTCCGACCCGTCAATCTTCGCGCTGGGCGAATGCGTCGAGCATCGGGGCGTGGCCTATGGCCTGGTGGCGCCGCTCTACGAGATGGCGGGCGTGCTGGGCAAGACGCTGGCGGGAGAGGTCGCCGCCTATGGCGGTTCGGTCACCGCGACCAAGCTCAAGGTCACCGGCATCGACCTCTACTCGGCCGGCGATTTCGCCGAAGGCAAGGACCGCGAGGAAGTGGTGCTGCGCGACGCCACGCGCGGCGTCTACCGGCGCCTGGTGCTGAAGGAGAACCGCATCATCGGCGCCGTGCTGTACGGCGACACCACCGACGGCGGCTGGTTCTTCCAGCTGCTCCGCGAGGGCGCGGACATCGCCGAGATGCGCGAGACGCTGATCTTCGGCCAGGCCTATGCGGGGGGCAGCCCGCTGGACCCTATGGCGGCCGTTGCAGCGTTGTCGGATGAGGCGGAGATCTGCGGCTGCAACGGCGTCTGCAAGGGCAAGATCACCGGCGCCATCACCGCCCAGGGCCTGAGCAGCCTGGATCAGGTGCGGGCCGTCACCAAGGCCTCGGCCTCGTGTGGTTCCTGCACCGGCTTGGTGGAGAAGCTGATCGGCCTGACGCTCGGCGGCGACTACCAGCCGGCCGAGATGAAGGCGATGTGCGGCTGCACCGACCTCGGGCACGACGAGGTGCGCCGCCTGATCATCGCCCAGGAACTGAAGTCGATCCCGGCGGTGATGCAGGAGTTGCAGTGGAAGACCTCCTGCGGCTGTTCCAAGTGCCGGCCGGCGCTGAACTTCTATCTGATCGCAAGTTGGCCCGGCGTCTATGTCGACGACAACCAGTCGCGTTTCATCAACGAACGCGCCCACGCCAATATCCAGAAGGACGGTACTTATTCCGTCGTGCCGCGGATGTGGGGCGGCATGACTAGCGCCAAGGAACTGCGCGCCATCGCCGATGTGGCCGACAAGTTCAACATCCCGACGGTGAAGGTGACCGGCGGCCAGCGCATCGACCTGCTCGGCGTGAAGAAGGAGGACCTGCCGGGCGTGTGGGCGGACCTGAATGCCGCCGGCATGGTCTCGGGCCACGCCTATGCCAAGGGCCTGCGCACGGTGAAGACCTGCGTCGGCACCGAGTGGTGCCGCTTCGGCACCCAGGATTCGACCGGGCTCGGCATCAAGATGGAGAAGTTCACCTGGGGCAGCTGGACCCCGCACAAGGTGAAGCTCGGCGTCTCCGGCTGCCCGCGCAACTGCGCCGAAGCGACCGTGAAGGACATCGGCATCATCTGCGTGGACTCCGGCTACGAGTTCCACATCGCCGGCGCGGCGGGATTGGAAGTCAAGCAGACGATCCTTCTCTGCAAGATCGCCAGCGAGGAAGAGGTGCTGGAATACACCGGTGCCCTGATGCAGCTCTATCGCGAGCAGGCACATTACCTGGACCGCATCCACAAATGGGTGAAGCGCGTCGGCCTCGACACGGTGAAGCAACAGATCGTCGAGGACGGCGAGCGCCGCCGCCTTCTCTTCGCCCGCTTCGTGGAAGCGCAGAAATACGCGCAAATTGATCCCTGGGCCGAGCGGGTCAAGGGTGCCTTCGCCCATGAGTTCCGACCGATCGCCGATCTGCGCCTCGCCGAGGCGGCGGAATGAAGGGGGCAGTCATGAGTGCGGTGCGCGCGGAGATGCCTGGCGACCCGGCCCCGGCCGCCGGCTGGGTCGAGGTCGGCCGGCTGGAGGATATCCCCAGGCGGGGTGCGCGCGTGGTGAAGACGGCGCGCGGCGACATCGCCATTTTCCGTACCATGGAGGACGAGGTCTTCGCCCTCGACGACCGCTGCCCGCACAAGGCGGGACCGTTGTCCCAGGGGATCGTGCAGGGCCGGAGCGTCACCTGCCCGCTGCACAACTGGATCATCGATCTGTCCACCGGCGAGGCCCAGGGTGCGGATCACGGCTGCACCCGCAGCATCGCCGTGCGGCTGGAGCAGGGTCGCGTGCTCCTGTCCTGGCCGGGTGCCGCCGGGCAGGCGGCCTGAACCGGCGATGAGTGCCGGCGGGCCCTGCAGCATCCGCACCACCTGCCCCTATTGCGGGGTCGGCTGCGGCGTGCTCGCCACCCCCGATGGAAAGGGCGGTGCGGCGATCGCGGGCGATCCGGATCATCCGGCGAATTTCGGCCGGCTGTGCTCGAAGGGCTCGGCGCTGGGCGAGACGCTCTCCCTCGACGACCGCCTGCTCTATCCGGAAGTGGGGGGCGAGCGCGCCTCCTGGGACGGCGCGCTCGATACGGTGGCGGAGGCCTTTCGCCGCACCGTCGCCGAGCACGGGCCCGATGCGGTTGCCTTCTACGTCTCGGGCCAGCTTCTGACCGAGGACTACTACGTCGCCAACAAGCTGATCAAAGGCTTCATCGGCACCGCCAATATCGACAGCAACTCCCGCCTCTGCATGGCCTCCTCGGTCGGCGGGCACAAGCGCGCCTTCGGCACCGACACCGTGCCGGTGATCTACGAGGACCTGGAACTGGCCGACCTCGTCGTCCTGGTCGGCTCCAACCTCGCATGGTGCCACCCCGTCCTGTTCCAGCGCATCGCCGCCGCCAAGGCGGCGCGGCCGAGCCTGCGCGTCGTGACCATCGATCCCCGCGTCACCGCCACCGACGACATCGCCGACTTGCATCTCGGCCTGAAGCCCGGCAGCGACGTGATGCTGTTCAACGGCCTGCTGGCGGCGATCGGGGCCAGCGGCGAAATCGATCGCGGTTTCGCCGAACGCCATGCGACGGGCTTCGCCGAGGCCTTGGCCGCGGCCCGGGCCGATGCGCCGGGCGTGGAATCCGTGGCACGGGTCTGCGACCTGAAGGTGGAGGACGTGCGGCGCTTCTATGCCGGCTTCCTCGCCACCGAAAAGGTGGTGACGCTGTGGAGCCAGGGGGTCAACCAGTCCTCCGCCGGCGTCGACAAGGTCGATGCCATCATCAACTGCCACCTGGCCACCGGGCGGATCGGCCGCCCGGGCATGGGCCCGTTCTCGATCACCGGCCAGCCGAACGCCATGGGTGGCCGAGAGGTGGGGGCGCTCGCCAACATGCTGGCCGGGCATCTCGATTTCGAACGCCCGGGCGACATCGATCGCGTTCGTCGCTTCTGGAAAGCGCCGAACCTGGCGACGAAGCCCGGCCTCAAGGCCGTCGACCTGTTCCGTGCGGTGGGCGAGGGGCGGATCAAGGCGCTGTGGATCATGGCGACCAATCCGGCGGTCAGCCTGCCCGATTCCGAAAGCGTCCGGCGCGCGCTGTCGAAATGCGATTTCGTCGCCGTGTCCGACTGCGTGCGCCGCACCGACACCGCCGCCTTCGCCGACGTACTGCTGCCCGCACTGGCCTGGGGCGAGAAGGAAGGCACGGTCACCAATTCCGAACGCCGCATTTCGCGCCAGGCGCCGTTCCTGTCACCGCCGGGCGAGGCGCGGGGCGACTGGTGGATCGTGTCGCAGGTGGGCAAGCGCCTCGGCTTCGGCGAGGCTTTCGCCTTCGAGGGACCGGCGGCGATCTTCCGTGAACATGCGAGCCTGACCGCCTTCGGTAACGACGGCACCCGCGACCTCGACCTAGGCTTCCTCGCCGGCCTCGACGACGACGACTACGCCTCCTTCGAGCCGGTGCAGTGGGGCGGCGGGCGCCTCTTCGCCGACGGCCATTTCTTCACCCCCGACGGGCGCGCGCGCTTTCTGCCCTTGTCCTGGCGCCCGCCGGTGGCGGCGACCGATGCGAGCGCGCCGCTCGTCCTCAACACCGGCCGGCTGCGCGACCAGTGGCACACAATGACGCGGACGGGGAAATCGCCGCGCCTCTCCCAGCATCGCCGTGAACCGCTGCTGGAACTGCATCCCGACGATGCGGCCGCTCTCGGTTTCGTGCCCGGCGAGTTGGTCCGGGTCGAAAGCGGCTTCGGTCACTCGCTCCATCGCATCCGCCTGGAACCGGGCCAGCGCCGCGGCGAGGCCTTCGCGCCCATGCACTGGACCGATGTGACGGCGGGCGGCGTCCGCGCCAATGCCGCCGTCAACCCGGCCGTCGACCCGATCTCCGGCCAGCCGGAACTGAAGCACACGCCGGTCCGGCTGGAACGGGTCGCGCCCAGCTGGAATGCCGTCATCGTGTCGCGTCGCCGGCTGTCGCTCGACAGCCTCTACTGGGTCGAGGCGGTCACGGCCGGCGGCTGGCTCTATGAACTGGCCGGCGAGGAACTGCCCGAGATCGCCTATCGCCGCCTCGCCACGCTGCTGTCGCCGGCTGTCCCGTCGGTGGAGAACCGCGACCGTACGGCGGGACGGTTCCGCGCCGCCTGGTTCGAGGAGGACCGCCTGGACGCCTGCCTGATGCTGGGCGCGCGGCTGGACGCGGTCGATCGCGACTGGCTGGCCGCGCAGCTGACGGAAGAGGCGGTTGATCGCCTGCGCCTTCTGGCGGGACGTCCCGGCAGCCAGGCCGCCGCCTGCGGCCGCACCGTCTGCGTCTGCTTCGGCGTCGGCGAACTCACCATCGCCGCCGCGGTGCAGAATGGTGCCGACACGGTGGCGAAGCTGGGCGAGGCGCTCCGCTGCGGTACCAACTGCGGGTCCTGCATACCTGAACTCAAAACCCTGATCGCGGCGTCGGCCGTGAAGGCGGTGGCCTGATGCGTCATCTTCCCGCGTTCCATGACGTCCGCGACCGGGTCGTGGTCATCGTCGGCTTCACCCCTATGGCCGATGCCAAGGCCGACCTGGCGGCGCAGGCGGGTGCCGTCTTGCGCCGCGTACCGAATCTGGATGCTGCGGCACTGGCCGATACGGCCCTGGTGTTCATCGCTACCGGCGACCGCGCGCTGGACGAGCAGGCGGCGGCAGCGGCGCGCCTGCGCGGCCTGCCGGTCAACGTGGTCGACCGGCCCGATCTCGGCACTTTCGTCATGGGCGCGGTGGTGGATCGCGACCCCGTCACCATCGCCATCTCCACCGGCGGCACGGCGCCGACCCTGGCCCAGCACCTCCGCCGGGTGATCGAGGCGGCGGTGCCGGCCGGCTTCGGCCGGCTGGCGGCGCTGCTGGGCGCGGCGCGCGGCCGGATCCGCAAGGCGGCGGTCGAACCGGCGGCGCGCCGGCAGCTCTATGACCGGCTGATCGGGGGCGAGGCGGCGCAGCTGGCGCTGGCCGGGCGGACCGAGCGGGCGGCCGCGGCGCTGGAACAGGAGATCGCGGCCGAAGCCCTGCCGCGCGTCGGCGCTGCCAATGGCCGCGTGCACCTGGTGGGCGCGGGACCGGGCGACCCCGATCTGCTGACCGTGAAGGCCCTGCGGCTTCTGGGGACGGCCGATGTCGTCGTCCATGACCGGCTGGTGGGGCCGGCGGTGCTGGACCGCATCCGCCGCGACGCCGAACGGATCTATGTCGGCAAGGCCTGCGGGGCGCATAGCGTGCCCCAGGCCGAAATCGGCGCGTTGCTGGTCCGCCTGGCGCGCGCCGGAAAGACCGTGGTCCGGCTGAAGGGCGGCGATCCCTTCGTCTTCGGCCGTGGCGGTGAGGAAGCGGACGACCTGCGGGCCGCCGGCATCCCCTTCGACGTGGTGCCGGGTATCACCGCCGCCACCGGTTGCGCGGCGGCGAGCGGCATGCCGCTCACCCATCGCGATCATGCCCGCGCGCTCCTGATCGTCACCGCGCATACCAGGGAAGGCCGGCTCGACATCGACTGGGCGGCACTGCTCCGCCCGCGCCAAACGGTCGCTGTCTATATGGGCGTGCAGTCGTTGTCGGAACTGTGCGCCGGCCTGATCGCGCGTGGCATGCGCCCTGACATGCCGGCGGCCGTGATCGAGAACGGCACGCTTTCCGACCAGCGTGTGCTGGCGGGGCCCATCCGCTCTCTCGCGGCATCGGCAGCGGAGGCACGGTTGGCCGGGCCGGCGCTGGTGGTCATCGGGACGGTGGCGAGCTACGCCAACAGCGACGTGCGGGCCATCGCTGATCACATACCCGCTATCGCCCGCGCCGGGTGACGGAAGCCGGCCCTGCCCGATATGCTCCCCTGCAGAAAGTCCTGGAGGGAATGATGGCCGGTCCGATGCTGTTTTCGCCGCTGCAGATCCGCGATGTCGAGTTGAAGAACCGCGTCGTCATCGCGCCGATGCACCAGTATTCCGGCGATCGTGGCTATCCTACCGACTGGCACCTGATGAATGCCGGGCGCTTCGCCGCCGGTGGGGCAGGCCTCGTCATCGTCGAATCCACCAAGGTCGAGCGCCGCGGCTGCGGCACGGTGGGCGATCTCGGCCTCTGGGACGACGATTTCGTGCCGCATTTCAAGCGGCTGGCCGATTTCATCCGCAAGCATGGTTCGGTGCCGGGCATCCAGCTCGGCCATTCCGGGCGCAAGGCGCGGCTGACCCGGCCCTGGGAAGGCGGCGTGCCGTTGAAGCCGGACGCCGCGGAAGTCTACGACTGGGATGATTGGGAGCTGGTGGCGCCGAGCGCGCTCGCCTCGAGAGACGGAGAGCCGGTGCCGCGCGGCCTGTCGCGGGAAGAGATCCCGCAGGTGATCGATCGCTGGGCACAGGGAGCCCGCCGGGCGCATGAGGCCGGTTTCGACGTGCTGGAAATCCACGGGGCGCACGGCTACCTGATCCACCAGTTCCTGTCGCCGGTGGCGAACAAGCGCAACGACGACTACGGCGGGTCGGAAGCGGGCCGCATGCGCTTCTGCATCGAGATCGTCGAGGCGGTCCGGGCGGTCTGGCCGGCGCACAAGCCGCTCTTCCTGCGCCTTTCGGTGCAGGACGACGCCGGCTGGGGGCCGGACGAGAGCGTGCGCCTGTCGCGGATCGTCAAGCAGAAGGGCGTCGACGTAATCGACTGCAGCTCGGGCGGCATGATGGGCAGCCCGGTGGTGAGCGCCGGGGCGGTCGGCTATGGCTACCAGGTGCCCTATGCCGACAAGATCCGCCGCGAGGCCGAGATGATGAGCATGGCGGTCGGCCTGATCGTGCATGCGGACCAGGCCGAAGAGATCCTGCGGAAGGGCGAGGCCGACCTGATCGCGCTGGCGCGCGAGGTTCTCTACAACCCGAACTGGGCGATGGATGCGGCGCAGAAACTCGGCTGCGACCCGAAGTTCGAGCTGGTGCCACCGCCCTATGCCTATTGGCTGTCCAAGCGCGCCAGTTCGGTCAAGGACGTGGTGCCTTCAACCTTCCGGATGGGGGTGTAGCGCCCGTCAGGGCGCGCTTCTCAGCCCCAGCGCGGCGAGGTAGCTCCAGTTGATGCGACCCCGCGCGAAGGCGATGTTCTCGAGATAGTCGCCGAGCGCGCGATCCGACAGCGCCTTCGGCGGCATGTCCGCGTCCTCCCATTGCGAGGGGGGACGATCCGCCACCGCGGTCACCGCATCCCAGTCCGCCGGACGGCGCACCGAGACGACAGTGGATTGGCTGTCCAGGTTCTTGAAGGTCCAGAAGCACCACCCGATGCCGTGGCGTTCATGCAAACTGCGAAAGGCATGCATCCACTCGTCGGTGAACTCGCCCGACTCGCCGAGCAGGATCGGAACGTCGTGCTGGGCGGAGAAGTTCAGATAGGTCTGGATCGCGTCCCGTCCGGTGCTCGACCAGAACTTGTGATAGGTGTAGGCGAGATTGTCGGCGAAGGGTGCGCCCAGCGCATCGAAATTGGTGCTCCACTGCCCGCCCGCGAGAAAGACGATGTGGTTCGTGTTGACCTCCCGGATGGCGGCCGTCACCTCGCGATAGAACGGCTCCAGCCTCGGGTTGAGGTAGTGGGTGTCGTGATAGGGCGCGATCGGCTCGTTCAGGAGGTCGTAGCCGATCACCGTGCTCTCGTCGCGATAGCGCGCCGCGATGTGCCGCCACAGGTCCATGGTCAGCTTCCGATGCGCCGGCACGTAGAACATCAGCGGGTAACCCGGCCCATCGTCGTGGTTGATGCCGGTTTGTCCCCCCGGCGCCGCATGCATGTCCATCATCACCATGAGGCCGGCGGCCTTGGCCCATTCGATCACCCGGTCGAGCAGTGCATAGCCCTCGCCGACGAAGCGGGGCGGGGCGCCGTTCTCGACGAAGAGGCCGTAATGCAGCGGGATCCGGATCAGGTTGAAGCCGACGGAGGCGATGAAGCGGATATCGTCCTCGGTGATGTAGGCGGCACGAAACCGCCGCCAGAATTCGGCCGCGCCGGCCGGACCCACGAGCCGCGCGATCACCGCCTGAATCGCCCTGGGTGAGCGCGCCCCCCTGAATTTGAACATATAGCCCTCGGGCATCAGCCAGTTGCCGAGGTTGATGCCCTTCAGTTGAACCGGCCGACCGCCCGCGTCGAGGAAGTGACGGCCTTCGGCGCGCAGGAAGCGGGGGGCGCCCAGCGTTGGACGCGCCAGGGCGCTGGCGCCCAGGCCGAGCAGGACGGCGCGGCGATGGAAAAGAGGTGACAAGACGAGAGCCATCCACAGTGTGGACCTTCACCTTAGCCGCGCTTCGCCAATCCTCAACCCGGGATTGACGATGTCCGCCGCGGCAGCGACGCTGAGACGGCAAGCGATTCCCTGCTCTCCCTCTCCGGACCCTGCGCGATGATGCCGTTCTACCAAGCGGTTCTGCTGATTCCCGCCATCGCGCTCCTGTTGCTGCTGACCGGCCGGCTGCGATTGCAGCTGTTCGTCGCGGTGCTCGTCGTTGCACTCCTTTACGGCGCATCCGCCGACATGGCGATGAACTATATCGGGCATTCGATCGCAACGGGATTCGCCCAGACCCTGGAGACGGTGGGTCTGGTCGTCGTCGGGTCAGCCATCGTCACCACCTTCGTCGAGCGATCCGGCGCCGCGCGGCGGCTGGCAGGCTCTCTCCGCGTGTCGGCGCTTTCGCCCGCGATGCTGCCGATCGGCTATGTCGCCGGGTTGGGCGGATCGGCACTTTCCGCCTATGCGCTGTTGTCGGTCCTGCCGCGCACGCTCGGTCGGACACCGGCCAGCCGCGCGGCCGCCGCGGCTACACTGGGTCTCGCGCTGCTGGCGACACACGGGATGCTGATGCCGGCACCCGTGCCGGTGATCGGGGCCGCCATCTTGCGCGCCGACGGCCTGTCGGTGCTGCTGATCGGGGCCGGTGTCGCGGCCGTGACCGCCCTGGCGGGCTGGATCTATGTCGAGCGCATGGCGGGGCGCCTGACATTGCCTCCGGCGGCAGCGCTAGCCGCGCCGGCTTCCGGGCCATTGACGGGACGGTCGACCCTGATCCTGCTGCTGCCCGTTCTGGTGCCGGCGGCCTTGTTGATCCTGCAATCGGTGGCCCAGATCCCGACCGAGCCGCTCGGCCGCGGCGCCACGCGCGAGACCATTACCGGCTTCAGCCGGCCGCTCTTCCTCATGGTCGCTTCGGTCGTGATCGTGGCCATGCTGGTCTGGCGCTGGGATGCCGCGGCGTTCGCCGAGGATGGCTGGTTCGGCGAAGGCTTGCGCCGGTCGGCGGGCCTGATCCTGCTGGTCGGGCTGGCGGGGGGATTCACCAAGGTGCTGCAGAACACCGGCATGCCCGAACTGCTGGGCGAGCGGATGCTCGATGCCCGCATCGGCATTCTGCTTCCCTTTCTCCTGGCCGCGGCGATCAAGACCCTCCAGGGTTCGAGCCTCGTGGCGGCGATCACCGCCGCCGGGATGCTGGAGCCGATACTGCCCGGTCTCGGATTGACGGGGACGGCCGGACCGGCGCTGGCCGTGGTCGCGATCGGCGCGGGTTCGATCGCGGTCAGTCACGTGAACGACGTCTATTTCTGGCTGGTCGCGGATGCCGGCGGCCTCACGCCGCGCCAGGCCCTGCTGCTCCAGGCTGGAGGCAGCGCTGTACAGGCCATCGCCGCCGCGCTTGTGCTGGTCGGCCTGACGTCGATTCTGGTCTGACCGGGGCCGGGTGGACCGCGCCGGATTTGCAGGCCAGACTGGCGCAAGAAGAGATCAAGGAGGAAACGGCCATGGCCTACGACCTGGTGATCCGCAACGGGATGGTGGTCGACGGCAGCGGGCTGCCGCGCTACCGGGCCGATGTCGGCGTGAAGGACGGGCGCATCGCCACCATCGGACGCATCAGGGGCGATGCGGCGAAGGAGATCATCGATGCCGAGGGGCATGTGGTGACACCGGGTTTCGTCGACGGGCACACGCATATGGATGCCCAGATCTTCTGGGATCCGATGGGGACCTGGTCCTGCTATCACGGCGTGACCAGCGTGGTGATGGGCAATTGCGGCTTCACGCTGGCACCCTGCCGCGCGCATGAAGCCGACCTCGTCTTCCGCAACCTGGAGCGCGCCGAGGACATCAGCCGCGATGCGATGCTGGCCGGCATCAAATGGCGCTGGGAAACCTTTCCCGAATTCCTCGACGTTCTGGATGGCCTGCCCAAGGGGATCAATTATTCCGGCTACATGGGCCATTCGGCCCTGCGCACCTATGTGATGGGCCAGCGCGCCTTCTCGGAAGCAGCGAGCGAGGACGAGCTGAAGGTGATGGCGCGTCACGTGAGGGAAGCGATGAAGGCCGGGGCCATCGGCTTCTCCACCACGCGGAGCGTCAACCACCAGACGTCCGACGACAAGCCGGTCGCGAGCCGGATGGCGACCTGGGACGAGCTGGCGACGCTGGTCCGTGCGATGGGCGAGATGAATGCCGGCATCCTCGAGATGGCGGGCGAGGCCACGGGCGCCACCGGCGCGCGGGCGGCCAAGTACTACACGGCGCTGAAGGACCTCTCCGTGGAGACCGGCCGGCCGATCACCTTCGGCATGTTCGGTACCCGTATCGCGCCCGGCGCCTGGCGGCCCTGCTTCGACATCGTCGAGCAGGCTGCGGCCGCGGGCGGGCGGATGTTCGTTCAGGTCCACAGCCGGGCGCTCAACGTCCTGCTGTCCTTCGAGACGCATACGCCCTTCGACGGCTGGGAGGTCTGGCGCGACGTGCGCGCGCTCCCGCTGCCTGAGCAGAAGAAGGCGCTGCAGAACCCGGAGACCCGCGCCAAGCTGATCGCGGTGGCGAGCCGGCCCTATGAAGGCCCCGAAGTGCGCGGCACCGAGGCGCGGCCGCCGGACTGGGACTGGACCTACCTGCTCGACACCATCGCCGGCCCGCACCGTTCGATGGCCGATCTGGCGCGCGAGAGGGGTGTGCATCCGGTTGAACTGATGCTGGACCTCGCCGTAGAACGCGACATGAAGCTGTTCCTGATCCAGCCGATCGCCAATGAGGACCAGGACACCGCGCTAGAGATGATGAAGCATCCCCGATCGGTCGTTACCTTTTCCGATGCCGGCGCGCATGTGTCCCAGATCATGGACAACTCGCTGCAGACCCATCTGTTGAGCCACTGGGTGCGCCAGAAGGAGGCCTTCACCCTGGAAGAGGCGGTCCGCCTGATCACCTACGACACCGCCACCCATTGGGGCTTTCACGACCGCGGCCTGCTGCGCGAAGGGATGACGGCGGATATCAACGTCTTCGATCCGAAGACCATCGCGCCCCGTATGCCCGATGTCGTGACCGACCTGCCGGCGGGCGCGAAGCGCCTGCGCCAGACCGCCGACGGCATCCGCGCCACGGTGGTGAATGGGCAGATGATCCTGAAGGACGGCATTCCGACCGGCGCGCTGCCGGGACGGTTGCTGCGGTCGCGCCTGCCGAATTAGCGCATCTTCGCCATCAGGCGGCCCCAGAGCGCGACCGACAGCGCCCTGGGGAGGAGGCGGGCGAGCAGGCTCATGGCAAGCGAGCGGAACGAGACCAGGATCACGGTCTTGCGTTTGGCGATGCCATCGAGGATGGCCGCGGCCACGGCTTCCGGCGTCATCAGCTTTTCACCCTCCACTTCCTTCACGCCGGCGCGCGCCTGGAAGGGTGTCTGCATGCCGCCGGGGCAGACGACATGGACATCGACGCCGGAACCCCTCAACTCGTGCGCCATCGCCTCGCCGAGCGAAAGCAGGGCCGCATTGGCCGCGGCGTACATCGCCATTTGAGGCAGGGGCTGGAAGGCCGAGGAAGAGCTGATCCAGACGATCCGCCCGAAGCCCCGCGTCCGCATCTGCGGGATCAGGGATTGCGCCAGCAGCAGGCGCGCGCCGACGATGACCCGCAGCATCGCCGTCTGCCGGCCTCCATCGATGTCGCTGGCGGCGCCGCGCAGGCCGAAACCCGCGCAGGCGTAGAGCTCGTCGATCGCCTCCGCCTGCCAGGCGGGCGAGCCGACGAGCGCTGCGATTGCCGCCTCGTCGGAGAGATCACAGGCAAACCGCTGGACAGCCGAACTGTCGGGGAGCACCAGGGCCAGGCCCTCTGCATCGTGGTCGACCAGTAGCAGGCGGCGCCCGCGCGCATGCAGCGCCAGCGCCGTTGCCCGGCCGAGTCCGGACGCGGCCCCGGTCACGACGCTGCGGCCCTCGGGCGGCATATCGGGGTTGACCCGGCGGCGCTCACGCTCGATCACGGCCTCCAGCATCGCCCGGTCCGTGTGCAGGGGCTGCCAGCCCAGTCGCCGCAATGCGCCGTCGTCGGCGACCAGCGCCGGATACAGCAGGACCTTGGCGGCGAAGGGCAGCCAGCGGATGACCGGGCGCGACAGTGCGGCGAGGGGGGCGAGCGGCAGCCGGCGGGTGTGTGGCGCTGCCCAGGCGAACAGGTCGCCCAGCCGTACCGGGCTGCCGGCGGCGAAGAAGACGCGCCCTTCCGCCTCCGGATGTTCCGCTACGCATTGCAGTGCCGCCGCGAGATCGTCGACATGGATCGTGGAAAGGGTTCCGGGAAGGTCGAGCCGGGCGAGAAGGCCGCCGCGCAGCGCTGTGGCCGTGAAGACCGCGAGGTGACTGTTCGCCCGCATTGCCGCACCCACCACCATGCAGGGGCGGAGGATGGCGAAGGGCAGGCCCGACGCCTGTACCAGCGCCTCGGCCTCGCGCTTGGAACGCCCATAGTCGGAGGTGGGGTGAAGCGGGCTCGCCTCGTCGAGCGGGGTGGAGCAGGGATCGTCGGCGGCGCGGTCGACGGCACCGATCGTGCTGACGAAAACGAAGCGCTGCAGGTTCGGCGCCGCCCGTGCCGCCCGGACAACCGCATCCGTCGCCTCGACATTGCTCGCGCGGTAGTGCGGCCCGTTGCCGAAGCGAGGGTCGCCCGCGACATGCACGACGTGGGTCACCTCCGCCAGCACGGCGGTCTCCCGCGCGAGGTCTTCCAGAGTGGTCCGCAGGAAGGGTACGCCCCGCTGTGCCAGGGCCGCGGGTGGCGCGCCGCGGACGACGCCGGTGACCTTCATGCCCGCGGCATGCAGGCGCATCGCCAACGTGCCGCCGATGAAGCCGCCGGCGCCGGTGATCAGGTAGTGAGGCGCGTTCATCGACGGGCCAGCGGGCGGCGCATGGTCATTTCACCGCGCGACCGTGTTCGCAGGCCAGTTCCGTGAGTTCGACCTGCATGTCCTGGATGGTGAGGAAGCTCGGATCGCCATTGTTCTTCGTCACCCGCAGGCGATAGCGCCTGGCGGCTTCGGCCGGCGGGATCTCCCAGATGCGAGTCTGCTGGCCATCGAAGCTTGCCCCCTCGACGTTCAGGATGGTCCGCGCGGCACCCTTGTCGTCGATCGCCTCGATGACGAAATCGCGCGGTGCCCGCCCCGGCGCCTGATCCTGAGCCATGATCCTGATCTGCTTCAAGCGGACCGGCGTGGGTGCTTCGAAGGATACCGTTTGCGAGGCATTGGCCGACCAGGGTGCATGCCAGATGATTCCACCCGGCCCGAGCAGTCCCTCGGGTCCGAACTGCTTCTGCGTCGAGGCGGAGGCGGTGACCCGCCACGAGACCGGCCGAGCGTAGAGCGCGTTCGCATATCCGTCGATGTGATAGCGGCCCAGCAGGCAGTAGCGATCCTGGACATGCTGGGTCAGTTCGCGGTGAAAGGTCCGCACCGACTGCATGAACGGCCAATAGGGATTGGCGGGATAGTCTCCGTCCAGGAGGAGTACGAAGTCGCTGCGGTCGATCACCTGCTTCGCCTGGGCGAAGCTGATCTTCTCGTCGATCTTGTCACCCAGCTGCGGCTGCCATTTCAGCAGGATCCCGTGACGCTCGTACTCGTAAGTGTAGTAGCCGAGAAGGGCGCCATATTCGAAGGTCAGAACCTTGTCGGTCGATATGGCGACCGCCTTCAGGCCGCGGCTGTGGACGACCTTGCTGATGTCGCCATACATCTCGGCCACCTTGTCGATATCGGCCCGGCGGTCGGCGAACTTGCCCTTCGAGGCATAGAAGCCGAGCTGCACGCTGATCGCCGTCAAGGCCAGCAGGCCGAGGGACGTGAAGCCGGCGATCCTGCGCCAGCCGGCGCCCTCCAGCACCCGGCCGATCGGTACCGCGGCGAGAAATACGACCAGCACCAGCATGGGGGCCGCGGTCATCCTGGTCAGATGGTCGCTCTTGATCGGGAAAACGAGGTGCATGCCGTAGGAGACGACGATCGACAGCACCAGAAAGCCGATGAATATCGCCCGGGCGGGGTGGTCGTCCCACAGGCGGCCGAGCATCCCGGCGGGCTGCGGGCGCGACACCGCGGGCTGGCTTCGCCGCCGCCAGCCGAGGCCGGCGAGCAGTGACAGGAAAGCGAGCGCCGCAACGAAGGGCCAGCCGAAATCGAAGACCAGCATGCGCCGGATCAACTGATAGGCCTCTTCGGCCATGCTGGCGCCCATCTTGTAGAGGGCCGCGCGGTTCTGGCGGATCTCCTCCTCGAAGATGAAGCGGAAGTAGTGCGCATAGATCGCATCGGCGGCGATCCAGACCGCCGGTATGCACAGGACGATGAAGGCGAGGCCCGACAGCATCAGGTTCACGACGCGCTGGGCCGAGCGCTTCTTCTCTTCCGGCCGCGCGCGCAGCCAGGCCAGGAGGAGGTAGAGGAAGAAGGCGCCGAAAATGCCGATCAGCAGGAAGAAGCTGACCAGGCGCGTCGCGACCGTCAGCGCCGCCAGAGCCGCGATGACGATGGCGGGCCAGCGGCGCGCGAACGAATCCGACCAGGCGACCAGGTAGATGATGCAGAGGAAGACGTAGAAGAAGACCAGGTCGAAATGGAAGTCGACGATGTTCAGGCCCGGTCCGTCGCCCCGGAAGGGTGTCTGCATGGCCAGCAGCAGCAGCACCGCGGCGACACCGCTCCAGGGCGATCCGCCGATCCGACGGAAGACGGCGAAGGTCGCCCATTGCGCGATCAGGAAATAGATCAGGTTGACCGAAGCCATGCCGAAGCGCGATGCGCCGAAGACGAGTTGCGTCGCTACGGCTTCGAGAAACAGCACCATCCCCCAGGGGAAGGTCTTGGCATAGAAGAGGAGTTCGGCCCAGTCGCGGCGGAGCACGGCTTCGAACAGCCGGTAGGTGTAGAAGACGTACCAGTTGGGGTCGCCACGGAACACGAAACTCCAGGCGATCTCCCGCTCGATATAGGTCTTGTAGAGCAGGATCTGCAGCGCCGCCGCGATCAGGAAGGCGACCGTGAAGGCAACAGGTCGTTTCATTGCTGCGTCAGTCCTTGAGCGGCATGGAGCGGCGAGGGGTGCTGGCCCTGGCGAAGGCGATCACGAGGCGGGCCGCAATGACCGCGGCGAAACCGCCGAGGGCGAGCACGCCACCAATCGCCGAGGTTCCCCCGATGATCGCCGCCGCCGCCGCTACGCCGAGTGTGCCGATGGCAAGCCAGGGAAGCAGCCGGAAGAGCATCCCGTGGAACGACCACAGGCCGAAGGCGAGCAGCAGTACGATACAGATCGCGAGAGGTGCGGCAGGCCCGACATCCGTATCGACAGCCGCCGATCGAGCAACGATGCCGGCACCGAGCCCGACGACCCCGCCGGCGAGGCTCCATGCGACGTCGGCTGCGGCCAGCCGCCGAGGGGCCAGGAAGCGCAGGGCGAGCAGGCCGCCTGAAAGGGCGAAGACCGGCAGGACTGCCGGGATGCCGAGCCAGAACGACGCGCCGCCGACAAGCGCGCCGCCGACTCCCCAGGCGAACGGGAGATCGATCTCGCTGTTCTCGAGCCAGGCCATGAGGACGAGGCCCGCCAGCGCCGGCATGAGCCAGAAGGGATCGCCGCCAAGCCAGGCCGGCGTGAAGGCGCCGGCGGCCAGGATGGCGGTCTCCGGCGGGGAGAAGGGGCGGCGAAGCTGGGTATCCTCGAGTCCGGGGGCGAGTGCCGCGAAAAGCAATGCGATCAGCCCGCAGGCGAGGCCGATTTCCCAGCCGGCATGGAGAACTCCCGCGACGGTGCCGATCAGCGCGACCGAGAGCGCGGTGAGCACCTGGCGAGCGCGAAAGGTCGGCGCCTTCGCCGCCTTCGGCACGAGGCCCATGGCATCGTCATTCACATCCGGCGCGATGCGGAAGCCGGAGATCTCCGCGAGACGCCGCCACAGGTCCGCCGCGGCGCGCCAGTTGCGCTGGCGCACGTTTCCGGTGGTGCCGCGATGCTCGACCGCCTTGTCCGTATCGCCGGCGACATAGAAGGTGAAGTCGTGCTCCGGCACGTTCAGGCTGAAGTCGCGGCCCTCGTGCCGCCATGTCACCTCGAACCAGCCGCGGGTATGGGAGACGCGCAATTCGGCCTGCAGCGCGCGCAACTTCTGCACGGTGGGCGTGTCGCCGCCTTCCTCGAGCTTGCGGGCGCGAATCTGCAAGAGGTGGAAAAGGGATTCGGCTTTCACCTCCGGGACCGCGCGGGCAGGCGGTCAGGCGAGGCCGGCATCGCGGCCGATCTTGCGCGCCAGGTCCATCATCGCTTCCGCGCCGATCCGCTTCAGCCGGCGATGCGTGCCGCCCAGGAGAAAGAGCTTTGCCCGGCGGAACATCGGAACCAGGAAGCGGGTGGAGATCGAAATCTCCGGGAAGCTGCCATACATGCAGCCCGAGCAGCGCGCGGCAATGGCGGTGGCTTCCTCGCGGAGGCGCCGCTCCCGGTACCAGTCGGGGAAGCGTGAATCGTAGGTCGGGATTGAACGCGGCATGCGGTAATCGCAGCATACCGCCATGTCGCCGTTCGGCTGGATGGCGAAATACAGGTTGGGACTGTCGCAGACACCGTCATTGCGCCGGCGCCACTGGATCGGCTCTCCGGTGATGAAGCGGTAGATGTCGTCCAGGTATTCGTCCGAATCATAGACGTTGTAGCCCTGGTCGCGGAGCCGTTTCACCTCCTCGAGCACCGCATGCACGCGCGGATACTGCTCGGGTGTGAACTTCAGCGAGGCATCGAACGTGCTGAAGCTGCGGGGCTCCGTTACCGGTGTCTGGTGCGCCGGCACGAGGCTCACCCACCAGCCGATCTCGGTGGCGAAGCGGATGACGCTGGCGATGTGATCGAGGTTGCGCGGCGCCAGCACGCAGCCGAGGGCGGCGAAGGATTCCTCGGGGAAGATCTCGTTGACCAGCGCGATGGTGCGGATGGCGCGGTCCCAGGACCGGTCGAAGCCGCCGTTGATGGCATCCTGGATCTGCGGGACGACCGAATCGAGCGAGATCGAAATGTCGTGCGCGCCGATCCTGGCCATTTCCTGCAGCCGCGCCTTGGTCGCGAGGCCGTTGGTCTGCAGGCGCGGATGGATGCCGTTCTTCATCATCGCGCCGGCGATCTCGACGATATCCTTGCGCACGAAGGGCTCGCCGCCGGTCAGCAGCACCACGGATGTGCCGATGGCGGCCAGATTCTCCGCGATGGCGAAGGCCTGCGCGGTGGTGCATTCCTCCTGGTCCGCATTGGCGTAGATGACGTTGCACTGCTCGCAGGCGAGATTGCAGCGCGCCGTCACGTAGAACTGCACATAGGCCGGAGCGTCCTTGGTGATCACCGAGGTCGCCAGCCGGCCGATGCCCCCTTCGAAGAAGCTCATCCCCTTCGCCCTACTTCCGCGCGACGATGGACATGTTCCAGCACCACCACTTGAGCGGGGGGATCACCGCCAGGATGGCCCGGTCGAGCGCCATGAGCGGCTTCACCCAGGGACGCAATTCGGCTTCCTTGGTTATGATCAGCTTCCAGTACCGGTCCGAGGAGGGGTGGATGCGGTCGATCAGGTAGAACTTCACGAAGACCAGAAGCGCGCTCAGCCAGAAGAAGCGCGTCCGCACTTCGGAGAAGCGGGCGGCAAACAGCGCCATGTCCTGCCGGCGGATCGGGTGCTCGTCCTCGGTGCGCACGGCCATGGCCATCCGCCGATAGACGTTGATGGCGGGATTGTGTGCCACCGGATCCCAGAAGGCGGCAACCCCGCCCGGCTTCAGGACGCGGCGGACTTCGTCGAGGCAGGCGGCGATATCGACGTGGTGCAGGAGATTGGCCGCATAGACGACGTCGAAGGAAGCGTCCGGAAAGGCCGAGAGGTCGTCGGCCGATGCGACAGCGGTCGCAACCTTCGTGTTGTGCAGCCGCGCCACTTCCTCGACGACCTTCAGCATGCCCGGCGACAGGTCGGTGGCGACCACATCGGCGCCTTTCGTGGCGAAGAAGACCGCCCCCTCGCCGGCGCCGCTGCCGAGTTCGAGAAGCCGCTTGCCCCTGAGATCGCCCAGCTGCTCGGCGATCCAGGCCCCTTCGGGCGAGGTGCAGCCGGTGAAGGAAGCCTGCACCTCGACGCCGGCCGGATCGATCGAATCGGCCCAGGCGTCATGAAAGGCGCGCTCGCGATCCTCGATCGCTGCCAGATCCTGGTTCGTGGTCGATGTGGTCATCGTCTCGTGTCCCAAAGGGTCAGGCGCTGGCTGGCCGCGCGGCGAGCGGCCGGGTCCACCAGAGGAGCAGTCCCGGCGCGCTAGTTATTATCAATGCCGCGCCAAACAAGCCAGATGCCAGGAGCGCGGTGCCGGGGGCCATGCCCACCATCGGAAAGAGGGCGACCGCCGCCCCCTCGCGCACACCCCAGCCGCCGATCGAGAGCGGAAACTGCATGGCAACGAAGACCAACGGCACGATGGTCAGATAGTCCACCATCGGCAGGCCGGCGCCCAGGCTTTCGCCGAGCAGTCCGAAGCAGGCGATATAGGGCAGAAGACCGCCGAGGAGCGGGAGCGCGAGCAGGAGCAGGCGCCGGGGCGTCAACAGCCGCCGGAAGTAGAGAAGGCCGAGCAGGATCGGGCGGAAGGGGCGGGGGACGAACCTGCGGATTCGGCGCGCCCGCGCCAGCGACAGCGCCAGTCCGAGGCCAAGCAGCGGTCCGGCGGCGACAAGGACGATGAGGAGCTTCAGCAGGCCCGGCAGGGGCAGGGCCAGATAGGCGGGAACGAGCAGGAGAACCAGCGCCAGCTTGAAGCCGAGGCCGGCCACCCGGTCGACGGCGACGCTGCCGATCGCCCTCGCCCAGCCGCATCGGTTCTTGAAATGGATGGCACGTATGACGTCGCCGCCCAGGCCCGACGGCAGCACCTGATTGAACAAAGTCCCGGTGAAGGCGATTCCGACGACATCGACCGGCGGCAGAGCACGGTTCAACGACCGCAATATGGCCCAGTGCCGCAATCCGCTCGAAATCTGGCCGAGCGTCAGCACCGCCAGGGCCGCCAGCACCAGTCCGATATCCGCCCCGGCCAGCATGCTGGCCCAGTTCGCCGGCGCGAAGATGCTCCACACGGCATACAGGCAGGCGATGCTGACGGCGATCTTGAGAGCGCCGAGGAGACTATTGCGGCGAATCATCGTTCGAACCGGAGACGTCTTCGCCATTCAATACGAGATCGACCACATAGAGCGGCCGTCGCTTCACTTCCTCGAAGACACGTCCGAGATACTCTCCGATCAGGCCAAGCATGAGAATCTGGAAGCCGCCGACCATCAGCATCGACACCAGAAGGACCGTGAGCCCGGGTACGACCTCGTTGGTGAAAAGCCTGAGGGCGATGACATAGAACAAGAGCAGCAGACCGGCGCCCACGACGCCGAGACCGACATAGGAACTGATTCTGAGGGGCCGATTGGAGAAAGCGAAGATCGCATCCGCCGCGAGGCGCAGCATGCGGCGCAGCGGATACTTCGTAACCCCGGCGAACCGGGCATCGCGGTCGTAGAGGAACGGGGCGGCCTTGAAGCCGAGCCAGGGGATCAGTCCCCGCAGGAAACGGTGCCTTTCCCGCGCGGTTCGCAGGGCGCGAACGACCTTGGCGTCGATCAGGCGGAAGTCGCCGGTATCGGCCGGAATGTCGACACTCGTGAGCCGGCGGAGTACCCGATAGAAGGCGGCCGCCGAGGCCCGCTTGACGGGCCCGTCACCCTGGCGTTGCCGGCGCTGGGCATAGAGGACGTTGACGTTCTGCCGCCGCATCTCGGCATACATCTCGAGCACCAGTTCGGGCGGGTCCTGAAGGTCCGCATCGATGATGCAGACGAAGTCCGAATTCGCCATGTCCAGCCCGGCGGTGACGGCAATCTGGTGGCCGAAATTGCGCGCCAGGCTGATGACCCGGATGAAAGGGTACTCGCGGGCGTAACCGCCCAGCTTCTGCAGGCTGTCGTCGCGCGATCCGTCGTTGACGAAAATGGCCCTGATGTCGAGTTCGGCCGCGCGATCCCGGATCGCGAGGAAACGCCTCAGGAACTCGTCGATGCACTCGCTTTCGTTGTAGACCGGGACGACGAATTCGAGGGACTTTTTCGATACCATGCCGTCAGGACCCCTTGACGGTCGGGGAGTGCGAACTCAATCGCGGTGAGCAGGGCCGCAACCGGCAGGACCGGCGCAACCAGCAGCAACGAAAGCAGATCGAGTAGCCGCCGCCGCCGGGGCGACAACCCGAAATCCCACCCGCGTTTCAGCCGGTAATAGAGATAATTGGGCGGTACTACAAACAGATTGATGAGACCCTGAACCCACCCGAAGCCGATGTAATTGGCCATGGTTTTGCGGCCGGCACGTTCGAACCCGTGGTCCTGCATGAGACGGTCGAGGGACCGTGGCGTGAACTGGTGCAGGTGCGCCGGCACATCGTAGTAGGCATAGCCTCTCGCGAACCAGCGATGCTGCATCGAGGCGGCATTCGGCACCGATATGACGATGCGAGTCTCGGTGCCCGCCGCCCGGTGCAATCCGTCGAGAATGTCGCGTATGGCGGCCGGCGGGATGTGCTCGATCGAATGCCAGAAGGTGACGACGGCCGGCTCGGGCAGATCGGCAGGCAATTCATCCCGGACGTCGAGGCCGAACACGTTCCGGCCGAAGGCCGCCGATTCCGGGCTCACCTCGATGCCGAGCCGGTTCGGAAACCGGCCTGCGGCATGGAACAGGAACCGTCCGCTGCCGCAGCCGATATCCACCAGCGGCCCCTGCGACGAAGCAAGGCCCGTTGCCAGCGCCACCTGCGCCCGCACCAGGCCATCGGCGCGCTTCAGCTTGGTTTCGTCCAGTGCGTCGTTGATGACGATACCGGTTCCGGCTTCCCGTCGCAGACGTTCGTGACCGCACGCCGCGCAACGGCGGTAATCGATCCCTGCATCCAGGAGAGGCCCGCCGCAGATGAAGCAGGAAGCGGCATCGGACGTCCTGGCCGAGGGTTCCCCCCGGCCGGCTGTCTCGGCTCCAGCACCGTCGATCGTTGCCGCTCTCATGTTCGCAGGGTCTAGGGCGAACCCCGCGCCTTGGCAACCTCGACGGCGTCAGAGCGGACCGTTCGGTGCGACCAGAATCTTGCCGGTCCGCTCGCCCTGGTCCGCGCGGGTGAGAGCCGCCTTGATCTCTTCGATCGGATAAACCCGTTCGACCGGTGCCGACAAGGCTCCAGACATGATCTGGGCGGCGAGATCGGCATAGATGTCCCGCACCTCAGCCGCCGTACGCCTGGCAAGGCCCCTGCCCAGCATGAAGCCGGTGAGGCTGCTGCCCCGGTAGATCAGCGCCGAGCGATGCACGATCGGATCTTCGCCGGTCATCGAGCCGTAAGTGCAGACGGTGCCGCCATCGGCCAGGCATTCGGCGATCCGTCCTGTTGCCTCGCCCGCCACCGCATCGATGCCGAGCCGGATCGGCGCGCCTCCGGTGGCGGCCTTCACGCGGGCGTCCAGTTCTGGACCGTCGACCACGCATATATCGGCGCCGAGCGCCTTCAGTTCCGGGAACAGCGCCTCGCGCCGGACGACGTTCACGGTCTTCAGGCCGCGGGCCTTGGCCAGACGGATGAGAAGCTTGCCGACCGCTGAATTGGCGACGTTCTGGATCACCCATTCTCCGGGCTGGACGGGCAGGATATCCGTCAGCAGCAGCATGGCCGTAGGCGGGTTGATCCGCACCATCGCCGCCTGCCGCAGGTCGATGCCGGACGGCAGCGGGATCACGTCGTCGCCCTTCACCCGCCGGCGGGCGGCCCAGTTCTCCCGCTGCAGGTTGATCACCAAGTCGCCCTGCTTCACATGGCCGACACCGGCGCCGACGGCCGCCACCCGGCCGACGCATTCCGCGCCGGGCGTCGCCGGCAGTGGCGGCTTCAGGCGATAGCTGCCACGGCAGAACCAGAGATCGGCCGGATTGATCGGGAAGGCGAGCACATCGAACACGACCTCCCCCTGGCCGGGCTCGCCGACATCGGGGACGTCGACGCAGGCGGCGACTTCCGCCGGTTTGCCAAAGGCGCTGATCTGGATCTGCTTCATTGCCGTGTCCCTCAGCCGTAGGCCTGCTCGAGGATCGCCCTGTAGTCGGCGGCGGTAGCCTCGCGCGGATTGGTCCCGTGGCAATGGTCCTTGCGTGCCATCTCGGGGATGTCATCCAGGACCGAGGCCGGGACGCCCATGGACTTCAGGTTGGCGGGAAGGCCGAGCCGGGCATTGAGGCCGGCGATCGCGTCCGCCACGGCATCGGCATCGGGCGCAACGCCCATAATCGCCGCCAAGCGATCGATCTTGGATCCCACCACGGGGGCGTTGAAGCGGATCACCGGCGGCAGGAACACCGCATTCAGCGTGCCATGGTGGAGCGTGGGCGACTTGAGGCCGCCGAGCGGATGGCTGAGCGCATGCACCGCCCCCAGGCCCTTCTGGAAAGCCATGGCGCCTTCCATGGCGGCCATCATCATGTTCCAGCGGGCATCGCGGTCGTGTCCGTCGCGGACGGCGCGTTCGAGATGGGCCCATGCACGGGTCAGGCCGTCGATCGCTATGGCCTCGGCCGGGGGGTTGATGGCGGAGGCGAGATAGGTCTCGATGCAATGCGCGATCGCGTCCATGCCGGTTCCGGCGGTCACCGCGGCCGGCAGACCCAGCGTCAGTTCCGGATCGCAGAGCGCGAGGCGCGGGATCAGGTAGGGGCTGATCAAAGCGAGCTTGCGGCCGTCATCGAGGACGATCACGGCGCCGCGGCCGACTTCGCTGCCGGTGCCGGCGGTGGTCGGAACAGCGACCACGGGGGCGACGTCCGGGCGGATCCTGGGGATGCCGCCCTCGACCATCATGTAGGGCGCGAGACTGTCGCCGCCATGGGTGGCCCATAGCGCCACCGCCTTGCCGAGATCCATCGCCGAGCCGCCGCCCACCGCGACCACGCCGTCACAGCCTTGTGCCTTGTAGAGGGCCACGGCCGCCCTCGCCGCCGCTTCGGTCGGATTGGCCGGGGTGGCGTCGAAAACCGTCACCGGCATGTTGCCCGGAAGGGCCGCCTTGACGCGGTCCAGCAGGCCGGCGCCGACCACGCCCTTGTCGGTGACGATCAATGGCCGGCGCATGCCCAGCAGCCCGAGTTCGGCATCGAGCAGGCCGAGGGCGCCGAAATCGAACTGGATGCGGGTCAGATAGGTGATCAGTGCCACGGTGTTTCCTCCCGAACCTGTTATATCGCACTCTGATCATTCGACGAGAGCCGCGCGTTCATGGATTCGCTCACACAGTTCGTTCTCGGCGCTACCATCGGGTCGCTCACGCTCGGCACCACCATTTCCCCTCGCCGCGCAGCCATACTGGGAGGGCTGATCGCGACCCTTCCGGACCTCGATGTTCTGATTCCGAGCGCCGATCCGATCGAAGCTTTCGTCACGCATCGGGGGTTCAGCCATTCCGTCATCGTGCATACGGTGCTTACTCCGGTGCTCGGTCTTCTGGTGGAACGGATCGATCCGCGCCTTGCCGCGCGGCGCTGGTTGACCTGGGGGACAATCTGGCTGGTTCTGGTGACGCATGCGCTGCTGGACTGCTTCACGACCTACGGCACCCGAATTCTCTGGCCTCTCAGCGACACTGCGTATAGCTGGTCGAGCATCTTCATCATCGATCCGCTCTACACCCTGCCTCTGCTGGTCGCGGTGATCATGGCCCTGGCCGGCCGTAGTTCGGCGAGGCGCGCCGCGGGCATCGCGCTGGTGCTGAGTACGGCGTATCTGGGCTGGACCCAGGTCGCCGAGCGGATCGCCGCGGCGAAAGTCGCATCAGCGCTGCAGGCCAAGGGGATCGTGCCCGAGCGGGTGATGCTGATCCCGATGCCCTTCAACAGCCTGCTCTGGCGTGGTCTCGCCATCAATGGCGACACCTACGTCAACGTCTATCGGTCGATCCTCGATCGCGAACCGGCGGCGCCGGTCTTCGTGCATTCCCGGGGGGCCGGCGTGCCGATCCCGCCGGGCGCCGTGGGTGCGGTTGCGGCGGTGGCCGCTTTCACGGGCGGATTCCACGGCTTCGTGCGGATCGACGACGGCCTGGTGCTCAGCGACCTGCGCCTCGGCGTCCCGCCCAATCATGTGTTCAGCTTCCGGATTGCCAGAATCGAGGGGGAAAGCGCTGTGGCGGAACCATCCGTCCGCCTGCCCCGCCCCTATAGGTCCGACGCGCTGGGCTGGATCTGGCAGCGGATATTCGATGAGAAGGCGCCGCGCCAGGAGTAGCGCCCTCAGGCCACCGCGACCCTCGGCCGGCCCTCGTAGAGATCGCGCCCCTTGGACAGGGCCGCGATCTTCGCATCCGCGATCGGACGCTTCAGCATCCAGAATCCGCAATCGGGATGGATATAGCGCACCCGGCCCTGGCCGATCGTCTTGTCCGCCCGCTCGATCGCCCGGGCAATGTGCTCGGGCGTCTCCACTTCGGTCGCCTTGATGTCGACCACGCCCAGGCCCATGCCGATCTCCGGCCGCAGGTCGCGGAAGGCGGCCAGTTCCTCGAGTGGGCGATGGGCGTTCTCCATGACGATGTGATCGACATGCAGGGCGTTCAGGTAGTCGATCAGTTTCGCCCAGTCGCCTTTCTGGATCGACTGACCGCCGTAGTTGCCGAAGCACAGATGCACGGCCGCCTTGGTCTTGACCTGGTCGAGCACGAGGTTGATCGCCTCGGCCGCCCATTTCCACTCGGAGGGCGAGCCGGGCAGGTTCGCCTCGTCGAGCTGGACCACCTCGGCGTCGATATGCGCGACCTGCTGCGCCAGCGCGCCGGCGATGCCCATGGCGAGGTCGGGCAAGTTGCCGTAGTGCTTGTCGAGCAGCGTCTTGGCCAGCATGTGCGGGCCGGTGACGGTGAACTTGAAGGGCCGGGATGCCAGTGCCTTGGCCCGGGCGCAAGCCTGCGGCAGGTCGAGGGTCCCGGATGAAATCGGTCCGTCGACAACCCCCGGGGGGCGGGTGCGGAACTTCATGCCCGGCAGCGCGCGATAGGCCATCAATTCGTCGAAGGTGACGGCGGTACGGATGCCGTCCATGGGGCGCAGGAAGTATTCGATCATCCCGTTGGTCTCGGGATGGTTCACGTCAAAGCGATACAATTCGCCGTCGCAGACGAGGTCGATACCGGCGGCTTCCTGCGTCCCGATGACCACGCGCGTCGCGTCGACCAGCGCCTGTTCCGACGGCAGCGCAGCCAGCCAGTCGGGTACGGGGTAGGATCCGACGACGGTGGTCTCGATGCGCGGCATGGACTTCCTCCGGGAATGCGCGTCCGTTAGTATCTAGTTGGTTACTTGTATCGCCGCCGGAGAGGAAATGCCATGGCCGAGAAGGGCCTGCCGACCCGTTTTGACGACGAGGCCGACCTCGAGGAGGTGATGACCAGGCCCGATCCAGGCCTGGTCGCTGACCTGGCCCGCCTGGAAGGCGATATCGCCATCCTCGGCGTCGGCGGCAAGATGGGGCCGACGCTGGCGCGGATGGCAAAGCGCGCGGCGCCTGGGAAGCGCATCATCGGCGTGGCGCGGTTCAGCGAACCCGGCCTCGAGGAGAAGCTGAGGTCGCAGGGGGTCGACTGCGTGACGGCCGACCTGCTGGATCGGGGCCAAGTCCAGCGTCTGCCGGATGTAGCCAATGTCGTCTACATGGCGGGCCGCAAATTCGGCTCCCAGGGCGCAGAGGACCTCACCTGGGCGATGAATGTCCATGCACCGGCCCTGGTGGCCGAGCGCTATGCCCAGGCACGAATCGCATTCTTCTCCACCGGATGCGTCTATCCCTTCGTCGACATTCGCCATGGGGGCGCCACGGAGACCGCGCCGCTGCACCCGCCGCCGGGCGACTACGCCGCCTCCTGCGTCGGCCGGGAACGCATGTTCCAATACGGTGCCCGCGCCCACGGCACGCGCATCGTCGCGATCCGCCTGAACTATGCGATCGACACCCGCTACGGGGTGCTGCACGACGTGGCGGCCAAGGTCATGCGAGGCCAGCCTGTCGATGTCACCTCGGGGCATGTCAATGTCATCTGGCAGGGCGACGCCAACGCCTGGGCCCTGCGGTCGCTGCATCTGGCCGCCAATCCCGGGGATGCCATCAATGTCACCGGGCCGGAGACGGTCAGCATCCGCTGGCTGGCCGAAGCCTTCGGGGTGCGATTCGGCAAGAAGGCGGTCATCGTGGGGGAGGAGGCGGATACCGGGTGGCTGAACAATGCCGCCCGGGCCTTCGGGCTGTTCGGCTATCCCAGCGTGCCGCTGGAGACGCTGATCGGCTGGGTCGCCGATTGGATGGCGAGCGGAAAGGCGAGCCTCGGCAAGGAAACCCATTTCGACACCCGCGACGGCGTCTTTTGATGCCGATCCGGCTGCTCGGCGCCGACGATATCGATGCTGCCGTCGGTCTGTCGGCGGCGGCCGGCTGGAATCAGACCGGCGACGATTGGCGCTTCATGCTGGGGCATGGGCGCGGCTACGGCATGGACGACCCGGAGGACGGCCGCCTGATCGCGACTGCGGTGACGCTGCCCTATGACGGGTTTGCCTGGATCAGCATGGTGCTGGTGGCGCGTGATCGCCAGCAGCGCGGCTATGCCGGCCACCTCATGCGCCGCGCCGTCGACGACCTGCGGGCGGCAGGGTTGGTTCCGATTCTGGATGCCACACCGGCGGGCAGGCCCGTCTATCTGAAGATGGGGTTCCAGGACGCCTGGGGCATGCGCCGCTGGGCATTGCCCGTGCATTCGCCTTCGGCCCAGTCGGGCGTGCGGCCGTTGCGGGAGGAGGATTGGCCGGCAGTCGCCGCCTTCGACCGGAATGCCTTCGGGGCCGATCGCACCGCGCTGCTGCGCCATCTGTCGACGCGCCTGCCGGAGGCCGCGCTGGTTCACGAGAGCAACGGACGGCTGAGTGGATACCTGCTCGGCCGCGACGGCCGCCGGCAGCGCCAGCTCGGCCCGCTGGTGGCGGAGAGCGAGCAGGTGGCGATCGGCCTCCTCGCCGCGGCCGGCGGATCGCCGGCCTATATCGATCTCGCCGATCGTCATGCGGGTGTCGCGCGTTGGCTCGAAGGGAAGGGCGCGAGGGTGGAGCGCCCCTTGACCCGGATGGCATTGGGACGGACGGCCACATTCGACGATCCGGCGCTGACGATCGCCGTGGCCGGGCCGGAACTGGGGTAGGCCTCAAGCCGCCGGCGGGTCTTCGCGTTTCTTCAGGGGCCAGGCAAAGCTGAGTTCGTGGCCGTCGGGATCGAGAATGTGGAAGTACCGCTCTCCCCATTCGGCATCGCGCGGCTTCGTGCCGGGCCGATAGCCGGCCGCGAGCAGCCGCGCATACAGGCCATCGACGTCGGGATCATGGAAGATCACGCGGCCCCACCACTTCCAGGCGCGTTCCTTCGGCTGTGCCGTCAGATTGACGAAGCAGGTGCCACTGCGAAGGCTGGTGAACGGCGCATCCGCGCCGCCATGAACGATCTCGAAGCCCGCGACGGAATAGAAACCCACGGCACGCGCCATGTCGTGGGTGGCAAGTGTGATGGCGTTGATGCTCTGGATCATGAGGCGGACTCCTCCATCGACCCGAGCGCAATGAGGATCGGCGGCCGCCGGTTCCGGCGGCCGCCGATCCTCGGGCTATTTCGTCATCTTGATCGAACGGTCGAGGAACTCGTTCGTGTAGACGGTCTTGACGTCGAACTCCTTCTCCAGGCCGACGAATTCCTTCACCAGCTTGTAGTCGGCGGCCATGCGGCCGTCGTCATGGATGCCGAGGGCGACGTCGCGAGAGAACTTGTCGTCCATCAGCTCGTTGACGAGCTTCCAGTTGGTGGTCTCGTTCGCAGCCTGTAGGGCACCGTTGGCTTCCACCAGGGCGTCGATGCAGGGCGCCGGCGTCTTCACGCATTCGGCAAAGGCCTTCTGGCTGACCTTGACGAAGGCCTCGACCGTCTTCTTGTTGTCTTTCAGCCACGCGGCGTTGACGATCACCGAATTGCCGTAGGGATTGAGTCCGGCGTCGCGCCAGGCGAGGAAGCCCATGTCGTCGCCGAGCTGGGCCTGGAAGATGTGATGGATGTTGTAGAAGGAAGTCGTCGCATCGATCGACTTGGCCTTGAGGGCCGAAAGCTTCGCGTTCGGCGCGACATTGACCCAGGTGACCGATTCGGGATCGATGCCGTTGGCCTTGGCCAGCGCCGGCCACATGGTCCGGGCGCCGTCGCCCGCGGGGTTGCCGATCTTCTTTCCGGTGAAATCCTTGATCGATTTGATCCCCGAACTCTTCAGCCAGTACATCCCCTGGGGGGAATTGGCGTAGACGTTGAAGACACCCACCGTATCGGCGCCCTTGCCCTTCAGCACCAGGACGTTCGCCATGTCGGCGAGGCCGAAGGGCGCCTGTCCGGCGCCGACCTTCTGGACGGCGGCGACCGAGCCCTTGCCCTGCTCGATCTCGACGTCGAGGCCGGCCTTGCTGTAGGCGCCGGTCTTCTTCGCGTAGTAGTAGGGCGCGTGGTCACCGCCCGCGATCCAGTTCAGGACGAAGGTCACCTTGGTCTGGGCAGAGGCGGGGGCAGCGGCCGCGCAGGCGAATCCGAGCGCGGTGGCGGCGAGAAGCAGGGCACGGTTCATGAAACTTACCTCCCGGGTATTCCTTTGGCGTCCGGCGCCATGAGGGGCATACTTTATAACCATCCGGTTACTTGGGTCGAGAGCCTTGAGCATCGTTGACCGATCGAGCCGAGCCGTCCTGCCGCCGAAGGCCGCCGTGAGGCGGCAGCCGGAAGATACCCGCCGGCGCATTCTCGCGGCCGCCATCGCGGCGTTCACCGAGAAGGGGCTGGAAGGCGCCCGGGTCGACGAGATCGCCGCCAGGGCCGGCGCCAACAAGCGGATGATCTACCAGTACTTCGGCAACAAGGAGGAGCTCTGGCTGTTCGCGCTGGAGACCGTCTACGAGGCGATGCGGGGCGAGGAGCGGGCGCTGGACATCGGCAAGCTCGATCCCGCCGAAGGCATGAAGAAGCTGGTCGAGTTCAACTTCCGCTATTCGGCGAAGCACCCGGAGCTGATTGCGCTTCTGAACAACGAGAACCTGCATCGCGCCCGCTATCTCAGCAAGTCCAAGCGCGTGCCCGCGTTGCATTCGCCCCTTCTGGCGATGATCGAAGGCCTGCTCGGCCGCGGTGTCGAACAAGGCATCTTCCGGTCCGGCGTCGATCCGATGCAGCTCTACATAACCATCGCCGGCATCTGCTATTTCTACCTCTCCAACCGTTGGACACTTTCCGCCATCTTCGGTGCGGATCTGGAATCGTCCCCAGCGATCGAGCGACGCCTCGCGCATGTCGTCGAGGTCGTCATGGGCTACCTGCGGGCTTGACTCTAAAGTAACTGCCTAGTTACTTGATCGCGGCGATCCATCCCGGCGCGTTCAGTTGGCCGGGTGGATTCCGGTGGGAGTGGCCGTCTGCGTCTCCGCGTCGGCGGTCACTCCCACCCCATCGGCTCCAGCAAGAGATCCGAAGCGGGAGGAGGGAAACATGGCGTACACCTGGCGCGACTGGCCGGCCGGGGTGCTGACCGGCCTGCGAGGCGGCACCGTCATTCCGGCCCATCCGCTCGCCCTAGACTCGAGTCGCAGGTTCGATGCGCGGCGCCAGCGCGCGCTTTCACGCTATTACATCGAGGCGGGTTCCGGCGGGCTCGCCGTCGGCGTCCATACGACCCAGTTCGCCATCCGCGAGGCCGGCCTCTACGAGCCGGTCCTGCGCCTCGCCGCCGAGACGGCGGCGAGCTACGCCAAACCCCTGGTGATGGTCGCCGGCCTCGTCGGCCGTACGGCACAGGCCCGCAAGGAGGCCGCCGTCGCGCGCGGCCTCGGCTACCATGCGGGTCTCCTCAGCCTCGCGGCCATGAAGGGGGCCTCCGAAGACGAGATCGTCGAGCATTGCCGCGCCGTCGCGGAGGAGATGCCGCTGGTGGGTTTCTACCTGCAGCCCTCGGTCGGCGGAATCGCGCTGCCTGCATCCTTCTGGCGCCGCTTCGCCGAGATCGAGAACGTCATCGCCATCAAGATCGCGCCCTTCAACCGATACCGCACGCTCGACGTCGTTCGCGGCGTGGTGGCGGCGCGGGCCGAGGATCGCGTCACCCTCTACACCGGCAACGACGATCACATCGTCAACGACCTCACGACGCCTTTCCCGGTGCAGCGTGACGGCAAGGAAGTTCTCGTCCGCATCAAGGGCGGGCTGCTCGGCCATTGGAGCGTCTGGACCAAGGCCGCCGTCGATCTCCTGAGCCGCATCCATGCCGCGGTTGAGGCCGGAAAGGTCGGTGCCGATTTCCTGTCGCTCGATGCCAGGGTCACGGACAGCAATGCCGCCTTCTTCGATGTCGCGAACGATTTTCATGGCTGCATCGCCGGCTGCCACGAGGTGCTGCGCCGCCAGGGCCTGCTCGAGGGAACCTGGTGCCTCGATCCGGAGGAGGGCCTGAGCCCGGGCCAGGCGGCCGAGATCGACCGGGTCTATGCGGCCTATCCCGACCTCAACGACGACGCCTTCGTGAAAGCCAATCTGGAGAAGTGGCTGTCATGAAACTCTCCGACGGCGAGATCGCGACCTACCGTAAACTCGGCCATCTCACCCGGCCCGGCGTCTTCGAACCGGCGCTGATGGATACGGCGATCGCCGATATCCAGGCCTGGGGCGAGGAAACCCTCGCCGATCTTCCGGTCGAGCAGCGAGCCTGGTACGTCGACGGCGGCGTCACGGCGCGAACGGTGCTGCGGAAGCTCGACAACCCCGCCTTCTTCAGGCCGGTCCTCCGGGCCCTGGCGGGCGATCCGCGTCTCGTGGCGATGGTGGAACAGCTGATCGGTCCGAAGGTCGGCGTCTATTTCAGCCAGATCTTCTTCAAGCCGCCGGAAGGTGGCGGGCCGAAGCCGGTGCACCAGGACAACTACTATTTCGGTCCGAACGACAACGAGGGCGTGGTCACCGCCTGGATCGCGCTGGACGACGCGACGCTCGAGAATGGCTGCATGTATTTCGGCGAAGGCACGCATCTGGGCCCGATCTATCCGCATGTCACCCCGCCGGGCGAGCCGTTCAACCTTCAGGTTGCGGCGGAAGAGGCGGCGCGGCATCCGATGACGCCGGCGCCCGTGCCCAAGGGCGGCGTTTCCTTCCATCACGGCATCACCTTCCACCAGTCGGGTCCGAACCATTCCACCCGGTGGCGGCGGGCCTGCGCCATGCACTACGTGAACGGCCACACCCGCTTCACCAATCCTGCCCTTCCCTATGACGATTCCTGCTATGTCCCCATCAGCTGATCGGGCAGGAACGGGGAAGGCGATGTTTGGAAGCGACGGCATGCGCCGCTTCGTTTTCGCGGTGCTGGTGCATCTGGGGCTGATCGCGGCCTGGCATTTGTTCATCGTCTGGGGGGATGTGCCGGCCTTCGTGATGCCGACGCCGCTCGCCACCGTTCAGGCGCTGTTCAAGACCTATCGCTGGTGGGACAACACCTGGGTGACCGCGGTCGAAATCTTCGGCGGTTACTTCCTCGCGGTGGTGGTCGGCATTGCCATCGCGCTGGTGTTTTCCTGGATCCGGACGCTCGACCAGGCCCTCATGCCGCTGCTGGTCAGTCTCAACATGATCCCGAAGGTGGCGCTCGGGCCGCTGATCATCGTCTGGTTCTCCTACGGCATCTTCCCGAACATGATGATCGCCTTCTCGATCGCCTTCTTCCCCATCGTGCTCACCACGGCGAGGGGGCTGCGCGAAGTGGAGCCCGATCTCCTCGACCTGGTCCGTTCGATCAGGGGATCGCGCTGGCAGATCTTCACCAAGATCCAGCTTCCGGGTGCCTTGCCCTACATCTTCTCCGGCATGAAGGTCGCCGCGGTGCTGGCGGTGGCGGGTGCCATCGTTGGCGAGTTCCTGGGCTCGGAAAGAGGTCTCGGCTACCTCATGCTGCAGGTGCAGGTGACGCTCGACACCGCTGCCATGTTCATGGCGGTGATCCTGATCACGCTGATCGGCGTGCTCCTCTACGGCATCGTCATGCTGCTGGAGCGGCTCCTCGTCGTGCGAGATGCCCGTGTCCAGTGAACCCTTCATCCGCCTGGAGGGCGTGCGCAAGACCTATCAGGGGCGGGGCGAGGACTTTCTGGCCGTCTCTGACGTGACGATGTCGATCGAGGCGGGCGAACTCGTCTCGCTCGTCGGGCCTTCGGGCTGCGGCAAGACCACGCTGCTGAAAATCCTGGCCGGGCTGCATCCTTGCGAGGGCGAGGTGCGGATCGGCAACGCAGCGGTGCCCTTCGATCCGTCGCGCGACGTCGGCATGGTGTTCCAGCAGGCCCTGCTCCTGAAGTGGCGGCGCATCCTGGAGAACGTGCTGTTGCCGGCGGAGATCCTGGGCCTGCCGATGAAGGCGGCGAAGGAACGCGCGCACGATCTTCTCGCACTCGTTGGACTCAAGGGCTTCGAGGGCAAGTACCCTTACGAGCTGTCTGGCGGGATGCAGCAGCGTGCCGCCATCGCCCGCTCGCTGATCCACGACCCGAAGCTGCTCCTGATGGACGAACCCTTCGGTGCGCTGGACGCGCTGACGCGCGAGAAGATGAACATCGAGCTCGGCCGCATCTGGAGGGAAAGCGGCAAGACCATCGTCTTCGTCACCCACGGCGTTCAGGAGGCGATCTTCCTCGGCACCCAGGTGGCGGTGCTGACCGCCGGACCGGCGCGCATGGCCGACCATTTCGCCGTCGACCTGCCGCACCCGCGCACCCTCGACATGAAAACGGAACCCCGGTTCGGCGACTACACCCGCCGGATCTACAAGCTGCTCGGCATGGAGTGATTGGAATGGCCAAGGAACGGCGTCTCGGCATCATCATGAACGGCGTCACCGGGCGCATGGGCATGAACCAGCACCTGATCCGCTCGGTGGTGGCGATCCGCAAAGACGGCGGCATCCGCCTGAAGAACGGCACGGTGGTGAAGCTGGACCCGATCCTGGTCGGCCGCGATGCCGACAAGGTGGCGGCGCTGGCCAAGGCGCACGGGATCGAGCGCTGGACCACCGACCTCGACGCCGCGCTCAAGAACAAGGACGACGAACTGTTCTTCGACGCCGCCACCACGGCCATGCGTTCCGACCTGATCAGGAAGGCCATCGCGGCCGGCAAGCACATCTACTGCGAGAAGCCCTCGGCCGACAACCTCGCCGACGCGCTTGACGTGGCGAAGCGGGCGAAGAAGGCCGGCATCAAGCACGGCGTGGTGCAGGACAAGCTGTTCCTGCCGGGCTTGCGCAAGCTGAAGATGGTGATCGATTCCGGCTTCATGGGCCGGCTGCTCTCGGTCCGCGGCGAGTTCGGCTACTGGGTCTTCGAAGGCGACCTGCAGCCGACCCAGCGCCCGTCCTGGAACTACCGCAAGAAGGACGGTGGCGGCATCATCCTCGATATGCTGTGCCACTGGCGCTATGTGCTGGACAATATCTTCGGCGAGGTGAAGTCGGTCTCCTGCCTCGGCGTCATCCATATCCCCAAGCGCTGGGACGAGAACGGCAAGCCCTACAAGGCTGATGCCGACGATGCCGCCTATGCCACCTTCGAGCTGGAAGGCGGCGTGATCGCCCACATGAACTCGTCCTGGTGCACCCGCGTCCGCCGCGACGACCTGGTCACCTTCCACGTCGACGGCACCCATGGCTCGGCCGTGGCCGGGCTGCAGAAGTGCTGGACGCAGAGCCGTGTCAACACGCCGAAGCCGGTCTGGAACCCCGACATCGCCCAACCGATCAACTTCATGGAGACCTGGGAAGAGGTGCCCGACACCCAGGTCTATGACAACGGCTTCCGCGTGCAGTGGGAGATGTTCATCCGTCACCTTTGCGAGGACGCGCCCTTCTCCTGGACGCTGGAAGCCGGCGCCAAGGGCGTGCAACTGGCCGAAGCGGGCCTGAAGAGCTGGGCCGAACGCCGCTGGATCGACATCCCCGCGCTCAAGATCTGAGGAGGCGAGACCGCCATGCCGACGCTGTCTCTGCCCACCGCCGACGGCAAGATCGAGGCCTATGCGACCAAGGCCCCGCGCGAATTTCCGAAGGCGGAGAAGCCGTTCAATCGCATCGCCTTCGCCGCCGCGCATATGGTGGCCGACCCGCTGGCCGACAACGACCCCTGGGTCGACAACGCGATCGACTGGGACCGCACCATCGCCTTCCGCCAGCACCTCTGGGCGCTCGGCCTCGGCGTAGCGGAGGCGATGGACACCGCCCAGCGCGGCATGGGGCTGGACTGGAAGGGGGCGCAGGAACTGATCCGCCGCTCGGTCGATGCCTCGAAGGGCGTGCCCGGCGCGGTAGTCGCCTCCGGCGCCGGCACCGATCATCTGCTGCCCGGCCCCGATGTCAGCATCGACGACGTGATCGTGGCTTACGAGGAACAGTGCGCCACGGTGGAGAAGCTCGGCGGCCGCATTATCCTCATGGCCTCCCGTGCCCTCGCCAAAGCCGCCAAGTCGCCCGACGACTATGGCAAGGTCTACGACCGCATCCTGTCCCAGGTGAAGGAGCCGGTGATCATTCACTGGCTGGGCGAGATGTTCGATCCGGCCCTCGAAGGCTATTGGGGCAAGGGTGATCACTACGCGGCGATGGACGTCTGCCTCGACGTGCTGAACCGCAACGCTTCCAAGGTCGACGGCATCAAGATCTCGCTCCTCGACAAGGACAAGGAGATCAACATGCGCCGCCGGCTGCCGAAGGGCGTGCGCATGTATACCGGCGACGACTTCAACTATGCGGAGCTGATCGCCGGCGACGGCGAAGGCTATTCCGATGCGCTGCTCGGCATTTTCGACGCCATCGCGCCGGCGGCCTCGGCGGCGCTGGGCTCGCTGCACAGGAACGACCTGTCGACCTTCCACGACATCCTGGCGCCAACGGTCCCGCTGTCGCGCCACATCTTCAAGGCGCCGACCCGCTTCTATAAAACCGGTGTCGTTTTCATGGCCTATCTGAACGGCCATCAGGACCATTTTACCATGGTGGGCGGGCAGGAAAGCACGCGCTCCACCGTGCATCTGGCCGAACTGTTCCGCCTCGCCGACGCCGCCGGGCTGCTGGCCGATCCCGACCGCGCCACGGCGCGGATGAAGGCGGTGATGGCGACCCGCGGCGTGGTGCACTGAGCGATGGGTAAGCCCGGACCGCTGTCGCTCAACACCGCCACCATCCGCGAGCAGTGGTCGCTGGAACAGGCGATCGAGGGCTGCCAGCGGCATGGCATCACCGGCATCTCGCCCTGGCGCGACAAGCTCGCTGAATGCGGTGTCGAGAAGGCTGCCAGGTTGATCCGCGCGGCGAACCTCACCGTCACCGGCCTCTGCCGTGGCGGGATGTTCCCGGCGGCCGATGCGGCCGGGCGTAAGGCCGCCATCGACGACAACCGCCGCGCCATCGACGAGGCGGCGGCGATCGGCGCCCAGTGCCTGGTCCTGGTGGTGGGCGGCATGCCGGCCGGGTCCCGGGACCTCGCCGGCACCCGCCAGCAGGTGGAGGACGGCATCGCTGCGGTGCTGGAGCATGCCCGCGCCGCCGGTGTTCCGCTCGGCATCGAACCGCTGCATCCGATGTATGCCGCCGACCGCGCCTGCGTGAACACCATCGACCAGGCCATGGACATCTGCGACCGGCTGGGGACCGGCATCGGCGTTGCCGTCGACGTCTACCACGTCTGGTGGGACCCCTATCTGCCGGCGGCGATCGAGCGGGCCGGCAGCCGCATCCTCGCCTTCCACATCTGCGATTGGCTGGTGCCGACTTCCGACCTGCTGCTGGACCGCGGCATGATGGGTGACGGGGTGATCGACATCCCGGCCATCCGAGGTCTGGTCGAGAAGGCCGGATACAAGGGCTTCTGCGAGGTCGAGATCATGTCGGCGCAGAACTGGTGGAAGAAGCCGGCCGACGAGGTGCTGAAGACCTGCATCGAGCGGCACGCCACCGTCGTCTAGCCCCAGGCCGATTTCGGCATCCTTTCCATCGCGGCCAGGTCGGGTTCGGCCGAAGCACCGAAGCCGATGCAGGCGAGGGAGCCGATGGCGATCCGGCCGTCGCTGATCCGCAGCCGCGGGCCGTGGTCGGTCTCCGCATAGAGATCCGGATGCTCGGTCAGGAAGGCGACCTTCTCGCGTTCCGACCGGCCGGCGAAGCCGTCGACGAAGTGATGGCCGTTCCGCTCCACATGGGTCAGACCGAGCAGGCTGATCAGGGCGAGATCCTGCTGCACGCAGACGCCCGCGAGCGTGGTGAGATCCTCCGCCGACATGAAGAAACGCGGCCCTCCCGCCTCTGCGTTCCACTGGCCCGAGCGGGCGAGATTGACCAGGGACTTGTAGAAGCCCTTGCAGGCCTTGCTGGAGATTCCGGTGTAACCGAGCTCGCGCCCGGTGAGATAGGCGTCCAGCGTGCCGTCGGATTCGTCGAGGATGACGGGCTTCTTGGCGGCGAGGGCACGCACGTCGCGCGACAGCGCGACCGCGCGCTTGATCGGCTGTTCGATGAAGATGATCGAAGCGCAGAGGCGTGACAGCGCCGGCGTCGCCTGCATCGCCTGCCACAGGGCCAGCACGCCCTCGGGATCGGCATACTGTTCGTTGCCGTCGAGACTGGCCTGATAGGGTTCCGCCGCACGGTCCAGCACCGAGGCGATGCGGCTCAGCCGATCGACGTCGGCCTCCACGTCGCCGCCCACCTTCAGCTTGTAATAGCGGTGGCCGTAGGTCCCGGCGACTTCCTCCAGCGTTTCCGGCAGCCCGTCGTTCACGCGCTCCGTCTGGTCGGCGGCGGTGATCGGATCGACCAGGCCGACGGTATGGCGAGCGTGCACGCTCGCCTGCGGCTTCAGCCCGGCGAGGAAACGATCGAAGTTGAAACCGGAGAGGTCGGTCAGCACCGGATCGGAGCGCATGCCGCAGAGGTTGGCGCGCATGCCCTCGTAGAAGGAGGCGCCTTTCAGCTTCAGCAGCGCGTCGAAGACGGCACGGTCGAGGAGGGCGGGGCCGTAGCTCGCCACCAGCGGATTCAGCCTTGCGCGAGTGCCTTCGGCGATCTGCGCGTCATAGCCGTCGGCGAAATGGCCGAAGGCGGTGTTGGGCCCGCTCGCCAGCGCGCGGTCGGCCGCGATCTCGATCGCCCGCCGGAGTTGGTCGTAGTTCTCGGCGTCGGTGAAGGCCGGGTCCTTCTCGAACCATTTCGCCGCCAGCGATTCCGCCGATACGCCCCAGCCTTCCTTGCCGTCCTGCAGCCGGATGCGGGCGCGCACCACGGCCTGGCGGCCATGCGTATGGGTGACGGCGCCGAAGCGGAATGGCAGGCGCAGCCTGAACGGCCATTCGAAGGTCTGGACTTCGACGATGGTCAGCTTCGGAGCTTCAGTCACGTCAGTGCCTCCAGGATGCCGCGGACATAGCCGATGGTGCGTGCCGCTGTGGCCGGTCCGTCGGGGATATAGTCGAAGGGTTCGATCGCCACGTCGCCGGGATAGCCCAGGCGCTTCAGCGTGGCGAAGACCTCGGTGAAGCGGTCGTTGCCCTGGCCGGGGCCGCGGCGGTTGCGGTCGTTCACCTGGACGTGGGCGATCAGGCCGGTGGGCAGCCAGCGGGCCATCACCTCGTGCACCGGTTCCGTCTCGGCGACGCTGGCGGCGGAACAGTCGATCATGGTGCGGAGCGCCGGGTTGCCGATTTTCTCCACGATCGCCGCCGCCTCGGCCACGCGATTGACGAAATTGGCGTCGGGCGCAGCCAGGGGTTCGATGCAGTAGACGACGCCGGCGGCGCGGGCCCAGTCGCCGGCTTTGGCAAAGGCTTCCTCGCCCCGCGCGATGGCGGCCTCGCGGCCGGTACCCTCGGGTAGGCGGCGCTGGGCCGGCGAGCCGTGCACCAGGATTTTCGCGCCCAGTTCGGCGCTGAGCCCGATCAGGCGTTCCATCACGTCCAGCGTCCTCGCCCGCACGGCCGCGTCGTCGCTGGTGATCGACAGGCCGAGCGGGCGGACCAGCAGCCAGTGCAGGCTGACCATGGCGAGGCCGGCATCGGCGACCGCCTTCCTGGCCGCGGTCCGATCGGCGGCGGAGAGGAGATGCGGCTCGTCGCTCAGGGTGAAGGGCGCCAGCTCGATGCCGTCATAGCCGAGCGCCGCCGCGAAGGCGCATTGCCGGTCGAACGGCATGCCGGCGATCACTTCGTTGCAGAGCGCGATGCGCACGATCTTCTCTCCCCTCAAATCCCCGGCGGCAGCGGGACCGCCTGGTTGGTCTTCGCCGACAGGATCGCCGCGTCGATCACGCTGCCCAGCCCGACGCCACATTGGGCGAGGCCCGCGACGGGTTCCGCACGCCGCTGGACGCAGTCGATGAAATGAGCCAGTTCGGCGGTCACGACGTCGACCGGGTCCGCCGCCGGCCAGGCGGGCGATTCCGCCGCCGCATAGTCGGGCACCCACAACCCGTCCCGCAACCGGTGGCCGCCGCGCTGCAGGCTGGCGCGCTCGGCGGCGAAGTCGATCTCGGCCACGGCCCGCTCGCCGACCACGGCGATCTCTTTCGTTGTCACCGCGCCCGGCACCACCGCATCGGGCCAGCGGCCGGGCTGGATATAACCGGTTTCCACCAGCGCCGCCGCGCCATTGGCGTAGGTGATCTGCAGCACGGCGAGATCGTCGAAGCCGCGGCCGAAATGGTCGCGCGCCGTGGCGTAGACGCTGACCGGCGGGCTGCCGTTCAGCCAGCCGATCAGATCGACGAAGTGGACGGCGTCGTTGTGGATCGTGCCCGAATCCGCCCTGGCCCGCTTCAGGCCGAGGAACCGGCCCGAGAGGTAGCGGAGCTGCCCGAAATCGCCCGCCGCGATCAGGCTCTTGAGGGCGAGGGCCTTGGGATGGAAGCGGAAGTAGAGGCCGCACTGCACGATGCGCCCACCCTTCGTCGCGGCGGCCAGCAGTTCGACGGCCTCGGCCGTCGTGCTGGTCACCGGCTTCTCGATGAAGAGATCCTTGCCGGCGGCGAGGGCCGCCATGCCGATCGCATGGTGCGTGCCGCTCGGGGTGAGGATGTCGACGGCATCCGCCCGGGCCAGCCCCTCGCGCCAGTCGGCGAGCAGCATTGCTTCGGGGCAGAGCGCCGCTCCGCGCGCGCGCGCTTCGGGGCTGGGGTCGGCGATCACCAGCCGGCCGCCGAAGCCCAGCCTGCGCCAGGCTTCGAGATGCACCGGAGCGAAGGCTCCGCAGCCCGCTATCAGAACCGTGAATTCCACAGTCTTGACGATGCCCTTCCTGCAGGATCATGCTGAGTAACCAGTTCGTTACTACTGCATCCCGGGGGGAGAGACCATGAGAACAGTCGTATCCATTCTGGCCGGCGCCGCGATGGCGCTCGCGGCCGGCGCTGCGCAGGCCCAATACGCCTGGAAGCCCGACCGCCCGGTCACCATCATCGTTCCCTGGGCCGCCGGCGGGTCGACCGACCAGATGGCCCGTATCGTGGCGAGCGAGCTGGAGGCCGAACTCGGCCAGAAGTTCGTCGTCGTCAACCAGCCCGGGGCCTCCGGCTCCATCGGCACCAAGAACGCCATCGAGGCGCCGAAGGACGGCTATACCTGGGCCGCGGGTGCCGCCACCGACGTCGGCACCTACCGCGTGCTCGGCCTGCTCGACACGGGCCTCGACGACTGGAACATGTTCTTCGCCGTCGCCAACCTGTCGGCCATCTCCGTCAATCCCGGCGCACCCTACAAGGATTTCGGCGAGCTGCTGGCGGCGCTCAAGGAGAAGGGTCAGACCATCGCCGTCTCCACCGCCGGCATCTCGTCGGCCGGGCACAACCTGATGGAATCGATCAAGGCCAACGCCGGCATCCAGTATCGCCACGTCACCTATGACGGCGGCAACCCGGCGGTGATCGCGGCGGTCTCCGGCGAGACCCCGGTGGTGTCCCAGCTGCTGGTCGAGATGACCGAGATGATCAAGGGCAAGCGGCTCCGCCCGCTCGCCATCCTGGCCGACCAGCCGATCAACCTCGAGGGCTATGGCGAGATCCCGCCGATCACCAAGTGGCTGCCGAAGATGCCGGCGCCGCTCAACTACTTCGGCATCTGGGCGCCCAAGGGCACGCCCGACAACGTGGTGAAGACCATGGAAGCGGTCTGGAAGAACAAGATCGCGAAGTCAGACGCGCTGCAGAAATACGCCCAGGCGCGGAGCGCGCTGTTCGCGCCGCTCTCGGGCCAGGAGGCCAAGGACGGCGCCTTCAAGATGGTGCGTTTCACCGCCTGGCTCTATTTCGACGGCGGCAAGGGCAAGGTCTCGCCCGACACGCTCGGCATCCCGCGCCTGTAGTTCCTCTCGACGGAGCGCCCCCGCCCGGCCGGGCGGGGGCGTCGCGTGTGTCCCGTGGCTTCTGAAAGCGACAGCTTTTCCTCTTCCTCGCCGCCGCCCTCGGCGCGGGTCGACCTGATCACCGCCGCCATCCTCTTCGCCTTCGCGCTCACCGTGATCGCGCTGGCCTGGCAGATGCCGACCTTCACCGACCGCGGCGGCGACCCCTATACCGCGCCCGGCATCGTGCCCGGGGTCTACGGCGTGGTGCTGGCGCTGCTGGCCGGCGTGCTCGGCTTCCGCGCCTTCCGCGCCGGGGCGCTCGGCCCCGAGGGTGCGAAGCGCGAGCAGGCCGGCCCGGCCGGCGCGCATTCCAACATCCGCCTCGGCATGGTGCTGGCCCTCGCCCTCCTCTTCACCATCGGCCTGATCGGCCGGCTGCCGTTCTGGGCCGCGGCCGCCACCTTCATCACCCTCTTCATCGCCCTCTTCGAATGGGACGGTGCCGCGCCGCGCGCGCTGAAGCAGCGCCGGCTCCTGGTCGCGCTCCTCATCGGGGTGATCGGCGGCCTCGTCGTCCAGTACGTCTTCCGCGACATCTTCCTGGTGCGATTGCCCTGATGCTCGACGGTCTCGGACACCTGGGCGACGCCTTCCTCGGCTTCGCCAATTTTCCCACTCTCCTCAACGTCGTCTGGGCGACGCTGCTCGGCATCGTCATCGGCGCGCTGCCGGGCCTCACCGCCACCATGGGCGTCGCGCTGATGACGACGCTCACCTATTCGATGGCGCCGAACTCGGCCATCCTGATCCTGATCTGCATCTATGTCGGCGCCATCTACGGCGGCAGCCGCAGCGCCATCCTGCTCAACATCCCGGGCACGCCGGCCTCGGCCTGCTCGACGCTCGACGGATTCCCCTTGGCACGCCAAGGGTTGGCCGGACGGGCCATGGGCATCTCGACCACGGGCTCCTGGCTCGGCACGCTGTTCGGCACGCTCTGCGTCGCCGTGCTGACCCCCACCCTGGGAGACCTCGCCCTCACCTTCGGCTCCTACGAGTTCTTCTGGGTCGCGGTCTTCGGCATCGTCGTCGCCGGATCGCTCTCGGGCGGCGATCCGCTCAAGGGCTATATCGCCGGCTTCCTCGGCCTTCTCATCGCCTGCATGGGCCAGGAGGCGACGCATGCCTATGCCCGCTTCTCCTTCGGCAGCATTGACCTCTCCGGCGGCATCAGCCTGCTCCCCGCGCTGGTCGGCGCCTTCGGCGTGGCGGAAGTGCTGCAGGTGATGCGCGGACCCGCCACCAAGGCCGTCGCCAACAGCATCGATTCGGTCATCCCCCGCATCTCCGACATCACCAAATACTGGCGCACCATCCTGCGGTCGGGCGGCATCGGCACCTTCATCGGCATCATGCCGGGCCTGGGCGAGGACATCGCCGCCTGGACCTCCTACGCGGCGGCGAAGCGCGCCTCGAAGGAGAAGGAGAAATACGGCAAGGGCTCGGTCGAGGGCCTCATGTCGGCCGAGACCGGCGAGAGCGCCTGCGTGCCCGGCGCCATCATCCCCGTCCTGACGCTCGCCGTCCCCGGTTCCGCCCCGGCGGCGGTGCTGCTGGCCGCGATGCTGATCCACGGCCTCAACCCCGGACCCAATCTCATCGTCTCCAACCCGGGCTTCGTCTACCAGATCGTCGCCATGCTGATCATCGCCGACATGGCGAAGCTGTTCTTCGGCCTGACCCTGGTGAAGCCGCTCCTCTGGATCCTGCTGGTCCCGCGCGAGCGGCTGATGCCGATCGTCTTCACGCTCTGCACCGTCGGCGCCTTCGCCATCGCCCAGCGCAGCTTCGACATCTACGTCATGCTGTTCTTCGGCATCCTGGGCTTCATCCTGCGCGAGCTGAAATTCCCCATGGCGCCGCTCATCCTGGGCCTGGTGCTGGGGGACCTGCTCGACAAGAACCTGATCCGGGGCCTCAGCCTCTCGGCCGGCGACGTCAGCCCCTTCTTCACCCGGCCGATCTCGGGCTTCCTCGCCTTCGTCACCGCGCTCTCGATCCTGTGGTCGATCCCGGCGGTGGCGAACCGGGTGCGGGGTGCGTTCCGGCGCGGGGAGGCGCCACCGGCGGGCTGAGGGCGGGGGCGGACAAATTTGTCCGCTTCGCATCCGCCCAAGTCTTCTGCGAAGAGCCGGGCGTACCGTTTCCCCAGAGAGAAGGAAAAGGTGCGGCGAGAGTTCCGTACACACCTGTCCGGACAAATCTGTCCGCTTCGGGGGAGGTGGCCATGCGCAGCGGGGCGGCATCCGGCACGGGGACGGTAACCGCCAAATGCGGCGGCTGGCCCGGATTTTATAAACTATTGAATTTCAATGAATATTTCTGTTTCGGGCCGAATCCGCCCTGCCAAAGTGAGCCAATTCGTGCCAATTCGAGCCAATTCGAGCCAGAGCGAGGCCATCCGGCGCCGGTTGCGGCCAATGCGGCGCCTGTTCGCGCCGGTTCGGCCCAGTGTCGCCGGCGTCGCCGCTCTCGCCGGCTCCCTCCCCCGGCCGACGCCGAGGGAGGGCTCGGTTCGACGGCGGACATAAATGTCCGCTTCGGCGGGGCGGCCGAATAGGGCGCCGGGTAGGCCGCTGGCATTGCCGTACACGACTGTCCGGACAAATCTGTCCGCCTGTCGCTGTTGCCGATCTTCACCATGTTCATGAGCAGGCCGGTTTCAGTTGCGGAGAACCGGCCTTGCGCATTTTATAAGAATATCAGGCACAAATCAAGAAAATTTGCGCAAATCAATGCGCCGCTTCCTCCTTCAGCTCCTCCACCGCCTCGCGGGCTTCGGGGTTCGGGGCGGTGCCTCTGGGGCGGCCCTCGCGGGAATGCCGGCGGCTGCCGAAGGTGAAGGCGTAGACCTTGGTGAACTCGGCGCCGAGCAGGAAGATCTGGGCCGAGTAGTAGACCCAGATCAGGATGATGACGAGGGCGCTGGCCGCGCCATAGGAGGAGGCGAGGTCGGAAAGGCCGATATAGAGGGCGATGGCGTATTTGCCGAGATGGAAGAGCGCGGCGGTGATCAGCCCGCCGATGCCGACATCGCCCCAGGAGATGCGCACATCGGGCAGGATCTTGTAGATCGCCGCGAAGAGGGCGGCGGTGATGACGAAGCCGACGAGGAAATTCAGCCCTTCGATCAGGAAGCCGACATTGAGCGCCCCGCCGGTGAGGCGGTCGCCGATGGCGGTCATCAGCGCGCTCACCACCAGCGAAACAAGCAGCAGGAAGGCGATGGCGCCGATCAGCGAGAGGCTGAGCATCCGTACGCGCAGCCAGGACCACCAGCTGGCGCCCCGGGAGGGCGGTGCGTTCCACATCTGGTTCAGCGAATCCTGCAGCTCGGCGAAGACCGTGGTGGCGCCGAAGATCAGGAGGCCGATGCCGACCACGGTGGCGAGGATGCCCGAGCCGGTGCTGGCGCCGGCACTGCGGATCATGGCTTCCAGCGCCTCGGCGCCGCGCGGACCGGTGAGGCCCGACAGCTGGCCCATGATGGCGCCGCGCGCCGCCTCCTCGCCCCAGACGAGGCCGGCGATGGCGATGACGAGGAGCAGCAGCGGCGCCAGCGAGAAGACGGTGTAATAGGCGATGGCGGCGCCCCGGCTCATCGCCCGGTCGTCGATCCAGTCGCTCACCGCCTCGCGGACGAGGGTGACGGCGGCGGCGCGAAAACCCATGCGCGCGGCGCCTGCGGGCTTCGGGGCTTCCAGCGCGTCGACCTTCACGGTCTCCGCCTGGAACGGCGCGGCCGCGCGGCCGTCGCCTCGGCGGAGGAGGGTGCGCAGATCCACCCCGGCGGATCGGAAGCGGGGAAGCTGTCGATCGAGGCCACCTCGACCCGATCGTCGAGATCGGCGGGCGGCGCTAGGGCGGGATCGTTCCGGGGCAGGACTTCGGGGCGACGGGGCATCGGGGCTCCTTCCTTGCAGGAGAACCCGCCGCGCGCGGCGGAGTTCCGTGCTCCTTCTCCCGGGGGGAGAAGGGACATATCGTCTGGGCAATCAGAGAGGGGACAAGCGTGGACGGGATTCTGACGACCGCCGCAGATCGCGGCCAGGTGACGGGGAAGCCGCAGCCCAAGGAGACCGAGGTGGTGGTGATCGGCGGCGGCATCGCCGGGATCTGCACCGCCTATTACCTCAGCCAGCGCGGTGTGCCGGTGCTGCTCTGCGAGAAGGGGCGGATCGCGGGCGAGCAATCCTCGCGGAACTGGGGCTGGATCCGGAAGCAGAACCGCGATTTCCGCGAGCTCGGCCTCACCATCGAGGCGCATCGGCGCTGGCACGAGATCGTGCCCACCTTGGACGAGGATATCGGTTTCACCGTCGGCGGCGTCACCACGCTGGCGCAGACCGAGGCCGAGATGGCCGAGCGCGCCGCCTGGGCCGAGGAGGCGAAGACCTGGCAGCTCGACACCCGCATCCTCTCCGCCGAAGAGGCGGCGGCGATGACCGGGCGGAGCGACCGGCGCTTCAAGGGCGGCATCACCACGCCCTCGGACGCGCGAGCGGAACCCTGGAAGGCGGTGCCGGCCATCGCCCGGGCCGCCCGGGCGCTGGGGGCGGATCTCCGCGAGGAGACGGCCGTGCGCGCCATCGAGCGGACGGGCGGCCGGATCTCCGGCGTGGTGACCGAACACGGCCGGGTCTCCTGCCGTTCGGTGGTGCTGGCGGGGGGCGTGTGGTCGCGCCCCTTCCTGGAGAATGCCGGCCTCGGGCTGCCCCAGCTCGGCGTGAAGTCCTCGGTGCTGCGGACCACGGCCGCGCCCCGGCTGTCGGAGAGCGCCTTCGGCGCCAAGGGGGCGGCGATCCGCCCGCGCGCGGACGGCGGCTATACGATTGCGAGGTCCGGGG